>Ga0209754_1000034_pt1 | contig 198665 bp, 184 predicted proteins | sample MesohylBB_FD_187295 | JGI IMG/M metagenome (GOLD analysis project Ga0209754, IMG submission 187295) | Host-associated microbial community of the marine sponge Aplysina aerophoba from Gulf of Piran - sponge mesohyl, lysed by bead beating... | ecosystem: Host-associated > Porifera > Sponge >... | reverse complement strand
CCGCGGTGAGCAGATCCAGCGGCACGTGCGACGAGGGGATCTTGTGCGCGTGGGCACGGTGCATATCGAGCACCTTGAGCATGGGTTCCCGGTTGACCGCATAGCCCCCGAAGGGTTCCAGCCGGTCCGCCACGCGACTGGACTGGAGGTATCCCTCGCCCGTGAGCAGCGCGGTCACCGCCGCGGCGTAGGACCTCCCGGCGTCGGAGTCGTAGGGCAGCCCCAGGGACATGAGCAGCGCACCCAGGTTGGCGTAGCCCAGCCCCAGCTCGCGGAAGTCGCGGGCGTTCTGCGTGATCTCCTCGGTGGGATAGGACGAGTTGTCCACCAGGATGTCCTGGGCCGTGATCATGATGTCCACGGTGTGGCGGAAGGACTCGGTGTCGAAGCCGCCGTCCTCGCGCAGGAACTTGAGCAGGTTGAGCGACGCCAGGTTGCACGCGGAGTTGTCCAGGTGCATGTACTCCGAGCACGGGTTGGAGCCGCTGATGCGGCCCGTGTTGGAGCACGTGTGCCAGTTGTTGATCGTGGAGTCGAACTGCATTCCGGGATCGCCGCACAGGTGCGTGGCCTCGGCGATCATCTTGAGGATGTCCCGGGCGCGGAAGGTCTCGGACTCCTCGCCGGTGGTGACGAAGCGCGTGCTCCACTCGCCATCGTCCTGCACCCGCTGCATGAACTCGTCCGTCACCCGCACCGAGTTGTTGGCGTTCTGGAAGAACACGCTGCCGTAGGCCGGGCCGTCCAGGCTGGCGTCGTATCCCGCCTCGATGAGCGTCCAGGCCTTCTTCTCCTCCTCCACCTTGCAGTTGATGAACTCCACGAGATCGGGATGGTCCGCGTCGAGGATCACCATCTTGGCCGCGCGCCGGGTCTTGCCGCCGGACTTGATGACTCCCGCCGACGCGTCGGCCGCGCGCATGAAGGAGACCGGCCCCGACGCCGTGCCACCGCCGCCGAGCTGCTCCTTGGACGAGCGGATGTTGGACAGGTTCACGCCCGAGCCCGAGCCGCCCTTGAAGATCACGCCTTCCTTGCGGTACCAGTCGAGGATCGACTCCATGGTGTCGTCCACCGACAGGATAAAGCAGGCCGAGCACTGGGGCCGTTCCTCGATGCCGCAGTTGAACCACACCGGGCTGTTGAAGCAGGCCTTCTGATGCACCAGGATGTGGGTCAACTCGTCGGAGAAAGCCTGGGCGTCGTCCGCGCTCGCGAAATAGCCGTCCGCCCGGCCCCATCCCGTGACGGTGTCCACCACCCGGCTGATGAGCTGGCGCGCGGTGCGCTCCCGCTGGGGCGTCCCCAGGGGGCCGCGGAAATACTTGGAGGCGACGACGTTGGTGGCCATCTGCGACCAGGCCTTGGGCACCTCGATGTTGTTCTGTTCGAACACCGTGTTCCCGTTCTCGTTCTGAATGGTCGCGGCACGCAGCTCCCACTCGATCTCGTCGTAGGGGTTGACCCCGGATTTAGTGAAGTAGCGCCGGACGCGGAGGCCCGGCCCCCGGTCTCGAACGTCGTCGTCGCGCAGCGGTTGGGCGGTTTGAGCAGGTTGGGTGGTGGTCTTGGCGGCCATAAATGCTTCCTCTTCCGTCTGAATTTGTTTTTGTTTCGGCCCCTAGGATGCACGTCAGGATGTAGTGCCGAATTCCCAATGTACCACGACATGTAGTGCTGTCAAGCAAAAATTTCCTGTTACACACTTGATGTGGGGCGACACCCACGGGTATCATGGCGGCGGGAGGAGGCGGGTTGATGGCCTCAAGAATGAGTGATCCGAGGACGATGGAACGGCTCGGCGACATTGTCGACCGCACGGTGAAGCGGCTGCCCCTCAGCCGCCGCCTTGAGGACTACGCCGTCTGGACCGTCTGGGACGACACCGTGGGTCCGGCCATCGCGCGCAACGCGCGCCCCGAAAAACTGCGCAACGGCACCCTCTTCGTGCGCGTGCGGGCAGCGGCCTGGATGCAGCAGCTCCACTACATGAAGGACATCATGCTGGAGAAGCTCAACCGGCGGCTGGGACGCGAGGTGATCACCAACATCTTCTTCGTGGTGGGAGATGTGACCGCCGAGCCGCCCCGGGGAGATCCCGCCGATGCCGCGGAGCTTCCGGCCGTGGATACGACCCGGCTCCCGCAGCAGGCGTTGGACGGTATCGACGACCCGGAGCTTCGGGATTCCCTGCGCCGCCTGCTGCTCAACCACCTCAGAAAACGGGGTTGACCCGTTCCCGCTTCAAGCCCGGGACCGTGCCGAGGCTTACGGCTTCAGCAACGCCGCCACCTCGTCCGTGTACTCGTCCTCGCCACGGTAGATGACCAGCGGCGGCGCCACCGTCAGTCCGGTCCGCGCTCCCTTCACACCCTCCGCCAGGACCAGCGTCGCCGGAGCGTCCGCAAACGAATGGACGAAGCGGACGCGCCTGGGTTCGAGGCCGTGCCCGCGCATCACCGCGAACAGTTCCACGGCCCGCTCCGCGGGATACACCATGCACATCCGGCCCCGGTGCCGCAGCAAGGAAGCCCCCGCCCGCACGAAATCGGCAAGTCCCCCCTCCACTTCGTGCCGCGCCAGCAGCCGTTCGGCATCCGGATTGACCCTGCCGCTCCTGGGCGGACGGTAAGGGGGATTGCACACCGCGACATCGAACCTCTTGGACACCATCTCCTTGTCCAAGGCGCGCACATCTCCCGTCACGACCCGCACCCGTTCCCGGAGTCCGTTCAAATCCACGGCGCGCCGGGCTCGCTCCACCATGGCCTCCTGCAGCTCCACGCCGACCACCTCCACGCCATCGTGCAGTACCGCCAAGGACAGCGCCACGACGCCGTTGCCCGCGCCCAGGTCGACGACGCGCACGCCCTGCACCTGGACGAAGCGCGCCAGCAGCAGTGAGTCCAACGAGAAACGGTAGCCGTCCCTTCGCTGCACCACGGCAACGCGCCCGTCGAACACCCGGTCGACGGTTTCGAGTTTGGCGGATGGGTGCGTGTCGTCTAAGATGGAAGGGTCCGTACCGGCAAGGTATCCGGATTCCATTGACTCATCTCCAGGCATGACCACACTCCTCGCCACCATCGGCAATCGGACCCTCGGCCATCTGGCCGGCATGGGGCGGGGCATGATCTTTCTCGGCTCCGCCCTGCTGTGGGCGCTGCGCCCGCCCGCCAAGGTCCGCCTCATCATACAACAGATCCGCGCCATCGGGGTGGACTCGCTGCTGGTGGTGCTGCTCTCGGGCCTGTTCACCGGCATGGTGCTGGGGCTCCAGGGCTACTACAGCCTGCGCAAGTTCAACGCCGAGAGCTTCCTCGGCGCGGTGGTGGCGTTGAGCCTGCTGCGGGAGCTGGGGCCGGTGCTGTCGGCCTTCATGGTCACCGGGCGGACGGGCTCGGCCATGGCGGCGGAACTGGCCTCCATGCGCGTCACCGAGCAGATCGACGCCATGCACTCCATGGCCATCAATCCGGTGAAGTACCTGGTCTCGCCGCGCGTGGTCGCGGGCCTCATCGCCATGCCGCTGCTCACGTGCATGTTCAACGTCATCGGCATCCTCGGCGCCTACGTGGTGGGGGTGGGCCTGCTGGACCTGGGCTCGGGCAGCTACGTGGCCGGCATGGAGCAGAGCGTGCAGCTCCGGGACGTGGGCGAGGGGCTGCTCAAGTCCTCCACCTTCGGGATCATCATCAGTTGGGTGTGCTGCTACAAGGGGTTCCACGCCCTCCCCATGGCCACGGGAGTGGGCCGCGCCACCACCGAGGCGGTGGTGCTGTCGTTCGTGCTGATCCTGTTGTCGGACTATTTCCTGACTTCGGTGCTGCTGTAGCCCCATGGTCCGGAGCCCTTCATGATCCAGGTCATCGACATCCACAAGAAGTTCGGCCATCAGGAGGTCCTCCGGGCCACCAACCTGACCATCGACGACGGCTGCATCACCACCATCATCGGCGGCAGCGGCAGCGGCAAGACAGTGCTGCTCAAGACCATGATCGCGCTGCTGCTCCCCGACAGCGGGCGCATCCTGGTGGACGGCACGGACATCACCCGCCTGCGCCAACGGCCCCTCAACGAGATCCGGCGCAAGTTCGGCTTCCTGTTCCAGGGCGCCGCCCTGCTCGACTCCATGACGATCTTCGACAACATCGCCTTCCCGCTGCGCGAGCGGACGCGCCTCGGAGAGGACGCCATCGGCCGGAAGGTGCGGGAACGGCTCGATCGGGTGGGGCTGAAGGACATGGGCTACAAGTACCCGGCGGAGGTCAGCGGGGGCATGAAGAAGCGCGCCGGGTTCGCCCGCGCGCTGGTGACCGATCCCGAGATCGTGCTCTTCGACGAGCCCACCACCGGCCTCGACCCGCGCCTGGGCCAAAGCATCCACCAGCTCATCGCCGCCATGCAGAGCCAACTCGGCTTCACCGGCGTCATCGTCAGCCACGACATCCCGGAAGTGTTTACAATATCCCACCGCGTCGCTATGTTGGCCGACGGGGTCATCGTCGAGAGCGGCCCCGCCGCGGAGTTTCTCCAATCGCAAAATCCGGTGGTACGGCGGTTCCTGCACGGCGATGCCGAGGAGGCGATCCAGTGAACCATAGAGCTACGGAAGTCGTCGTCGGCCTCTTCGTGTTGGCGGGCATTCTTTGCGCCGGCTATCTCGCCATCCGCCTGGGCAAGCTCGAAGCCTTCGGCAACTCCGGATACGTCGTGTACGCCGACTTCGCCAGCGTGGCGGGGCTGCGCCGCGGCGACTCGGTGGAAATCGCCGGCGTCGGCGTCGGCCGGGTGGACTCCCTGACCCTCGTGGAAGACCGCGCGCGCCTCGCCTTGCGCATCGATCCGGGCGTGGCCATCCAGGAAGACGCCATCGCCTCGGTGCGCGCCCGCGGCCTCATCGGCGACAAGTTCGTCGCCATCTCCCCCGGAGCATCGGACCGTAACGTGCCGGAAGGCGGCCGCATCCGCGAAACGGAATCGCCGCCCGACATCACCGATTTGATCGGCAGGATGCTCGGCGGCGACATCACGGGCGACGCGCCCTGAGCGCGGGCCGGTCGCTCGCATGCGCTTGCGGAATCCAGTTCAGTGGTGCCGTGACCATCTGTCGTTCTACGGCTGGCGGATGGTGCTGGTGGGCTGCCTGTTCCGGTTTCTCGGCGGCGGCTTCCACTTCTACGGCTTCACCGTCTTCGTCCTGCCGCTGGAAAAGGACCTGGGCATCAATCGCGCGGCCACCGGCCTGGTATTCGGCCTCGCCCGTGCCGAAGGAGCCCTCGAAGGCCCTTTGGCCGGGTATCTCATCGACCGTATCGGACCACGTCCCATCATGATGGTGGCGGTCCTGCTCACCGGCTTGGGCTACATCCTCCTCTACTGGGTCCAGTCCTACTGGATGCTCCTCGTCATCTACCTCGGAGTGGTCTCGCTGGCCTTCGGCGCCGGCTTCATGCACTGCCCGATGGTGCTGGCCAATAGCTGGTTCATCCGCTACCGCGGCCGGGCCATGGCGCTGGTGAGCTGCTCCATCGGCGTCGGCGGCGCCCTGCTGGCGCCGATCCTCGCCTACGTGGTGCATTACTACGGGTGGCGCTGGGGGATGGTGTTCGCCGGCACGGCCTTCCTGCTCTTCGGGATGCCCCTGGCGGCCTTGGTGCGCCGCTCCCCCGAGGACATGGGCCTGTCTCCGGACGGGAATACCCCCGCGAGCGATCCGCTCGCTCCCGGCCGGCCGGGGACGGGCCGCGCGGCGCCGGCCGAAGCCGACGTCGGCATCTGGGAAGCCTTCCGCGGTTCGCCCTTCTGGCTCCTCGTGCTCGCCACCCTCTTCCGCGTGCTGGGTCTCAGCACGGTCATCCAGGCCTTCGTGCCGATCCTGGTGTGGAAGGGTGTGGCGGAGCTCTCGACGCGCTGGTTCCTGGGCGCGTTCGCGGCGCTGTCCCTGCCCACCCACCTCATCGTGGGCTCGCTCGCGGACCGGTTCAACAAGGCCCGGCTCATGGCCGTGTGCATGCTGGTGGCGGCCAGCGGACTGGTGCTGCTGACCTATGCGCAGAACACGCTGTGGATCTGGCTCGTCCTGCCCCTCTTCTCCCTGGTGGAAGCGGTGTTCCCCGTGACCTGGGCCATGGTGGGCGACCTCTACGGGCGCCGCCACTTCGCCAAGGTGCGCGGCAACATGGGTTTCTTCTACCAATGGGGCGGCCTGTTCGGACCCGCCCTGGCCGGCGCCATCTTCGACGCCACCCAGAGCTACAAGCCCGCGCTTCTGGGCATCGTCGGCCTGTACGTGATCTCGGCCGGCCTCTACATGCTCCTCAGCAAGCCCTGGCTGGCGCGGGTGAAGGCGCAGGCGGGCGGGTGAACCGGATCCCCGGTTCATCCGCCCAGCGAGATGGCGGCGGTGCCCGCGATGACGCAGATGGCGCCGACCGCGGTCCGAAGACTCACCTGCTCCAGGTCCCTCAGGAAGATCACGGTTCCCAGAAGCACCCACAGCGGGCTGATGCCCACGAGCGGCGAGACCGTGATGACGCTGCCCACGCCCAGCGCGGTGATTACCAGCAGGATGCCGCAGGTCTCGGCGGTGCCGGCGGCGATGAAGGGGAGCATGGCGCGGCGGTCCCACACCAGCGGCTCACGGCTGAACGGCATGTAGACGAGGAAGCAGGCCAGCGAGACGATGCCCACCAGCGCGGCGAAGAACAGCGGCTCGTGGGAGATGGCCAGGGCAAAGCGGCGCATGGGGTGGACGATGCCCGCCAGCAAGGCGGCGGTGAGCGGGAACAGGAACTCCCACCAGCGGAACGAACGCACCTCCGCCGCGGGCTTCCAGGTAATCAGCACGATGCCGCAGACCACCGAGACCACCCCGGCCAGCACCAGGACCGTGCCGTTCTCGCCCAGCACCGTGATGGCCACGAACACGCCGAACATGGGATGCGTCGAGCGTATCGGGCTGCTGCGCGACGCGCCGACCCGGTGCACGCCGGTGTAGGTGCACAGCCGGATGATGGGCTGGAGCATACCGGCCACGATGAAGACGTAGACAGCCACCGTGTCCACCGAAGGAATGCCGCCGGTGAAGAAGACCGCGGTCCAGAGGCTCACCGTGTGGACGATGAGCGAGATCAGCGTGACGGTCTTGGGCGTGGAGTACTGCATGCCCCGGCGCGAGCTGACGAGCACGCAGGCGTAGGAGAGGGAGGCGCACAGGGCGATGACCTGGGCAGGGATGGCCATGGGACGATTTCCGGCGCGCGGCGCGTTACGGGAGACCCGGAACCCGGCCGCGCGTCAGTCGGGAAGCGGCAATCGCGGCATGCGCAGTTCGGGGGCGGCGCCGCCCTCGGCGCACACGGCCTCGATGGCCGCCAGATCGGCCTCCACGTCCGCCATGAACCGGGTCATGTCGACGCCGAGGCACGCCGGCCGGTAGGGATCGAGCTTTTGGATGGCCGAGCGCAGCAGCTTGACGGCGCCCTGGGGCACTTCCTGCTCCCACTTGAAGTAGCCCGCCGCCACCTGGATAATGCCTTGGTAGAACTCGCGCTCGGGCCCGTGGTCCTCGAGCCAGAGTTGCTCCAGGGTCTCGTGAGCTTCATAGTAGAGCCCGCGGTTGAACTCGTCGACGGCGGCGAGAAAACGTGGGTCGTGTTCCATGACGTAAAGGCGACCTCCGATCCAGTGGTTTTAGCCCCATGAACACCAGCGCGCTTGAATTCTCAATTCCTACCCCATATCCCCTGCCCGGCAAAGCCCTGCCCGACAAGAGATCCGGTGTGACGCGGTGACGTCCCCACTCGCCCTGAGCATCGACACGCTCACCCACGGCCCCTTCGGCCTCGGCCGGAGCGACGGCAAAGTGGTGCTGGTCCCGCTGACCGTGCCCGGGGACCGGGTGGAGGTGGACGTGGTGGAGGAGCACAAGCGCTACTCCGTGGCCCGGCTGCGATCGGTGGTGGAACCGTCGCCGGCGCGCCGGACGGCCCCCTGCCCCTACACCGGTGACTGCGGCGGGTGCTCGTGGCAGGAGGCGGCCTACGAGACGCAGCTTCAGGCCAAGCAGCGGAACGTCGCGGACGCGCTCGCCCGGGTCGGCGGCCTCGCCGGGTTCGAGCTCCTCCCCATCCTGCCGGGGTCCCGCGAGTTCCACTACCGGCGCCGCATCGTGCTGCACGTGGACGGCGAGCGGCGGATCGGGTTCCACCGGGCGTCCTCCCGGGAGGTCGTGGAGGTGCGCGGCTGCCACATCGCCGAGCCGGATACGGAAAGCGGCATCGAGCTCGCCGTCCAATGGGTCGGGCGTCTGGCCACGCCGGTGTCGGAGGTAGAGATTCTGAGCGCCGACCGGCCGGGGCAGGTCATCCTCTCGGCCAAAAGCAGGCACGCCTACCAGAGCGTTGACGGCGACGCGTGCGCGGAGTTGGTCGGCGGCCCGGCGGCGGGAATCGTGATGGCGGGGCCCGGATGGCGCCAGCGATGGGGCGAGACCGCGCTTTCCTGCATCGTGGACGGCGACCTGCGGCTGACTCACGACGCGGGCACTTTCAGCCAGGTCAACACGGAGGGAAACCGCCGGCTGGTGGACGAGGTGATGGCATGGGCGGGCTTCGGCGCCGAGGATGACGTGCTGGAGCTGTACGCGGGCGCCGGCAACCTCACCCTGCCCGCGGCCCGGCGGGCCCGGCGGGTGACGGCGGTGGAAGCGAACGCGCGACTGGTTCGCAACGGCCGACGCAATGCGGCGGACAACGACGTCCGCAACATCCGTTGGTGGCGCCACGACGTTCCGGCCGCGGTGGACGCGTTCATCCGCCAGCAGCGCCGCTTCACCACCATCGTCCTCAACCCGCCCCGCGACGGCGCCAAGCGGGCCGCTCCCAGGCTGGCGGCGCTTGGCGCCGGGAGGGTCCTCTACGTCTCATGCGACCCGGCGACGTTGGCGCGAGACCTGGGTCGGCTCACGGCTCAAGGCTACGCGCTGCGGCGCGTGCGCCCGGTGGATCTCTTTCCCCAGACGTTCCACGTGGAGACCATCGCCGAACTGGTCCGGGAGTAACCGCTTCACGCCCCGCCGCCATCGACCCTTGAGTCAAGGGTGCCCGCTGGTGTAGACTGCGCGCTGGGAGGAAGAAATGACCCAGCCGAAGAAACGGGTAACTCCGAAGGTCACCATCATCGACAGCAACGGCGCCAGCCAGACCATCAACTACCTGCTCGAGGACCGTGACGAGCTGGAGTGGCTGATGGCTGTCGGTCGCAACAAGAACGGTGACATCTTCTTTTACGACACCGGCGGCGACATTCTGCACGACCTCGGCGCCCTGGAGTACGTAAAAGAACGGATCCTGAGGGACTACTTCGGCGAAATGGACGAGTAGCCACGCCTCACGCGAACGCGTATCCCGTCTTAACGGGCCGCGTTCGCCGAACGCCTCCACGTCATCCAGAAGAAGATCGCCGCCGCCGCGATCATCACCGCGCTGAGATACTGCCCGCGCGACAGGCCCCACGCGAGCCCCAGGTGGGCGTCGGGCTCGCGCACGAACTCCACCATGAACCGGGCGATGCCGTAGCCGCCGACGAATGCCCAGGTGACGATGCCCGGCGCGCGCGTGCGCGTTCCCAGCCACAGCAGCACCCCGAGCAGCAGCGGGCCCTCGAGAAACGCCTCGTAGAGCTGGGACGGATGGCGCGGCAGCGGCCCGCCGCCCGGGAACACCAACCCCCACGGCAACTCCGTCGTGCGTCCGTACAGTTCGCCGTTGATGAAGTTTCCCAACCGGCCGAGACCCAGGCCCAGCGGCGCGGCCGCGAAGATGCAGTCGGAGGCGGAATAGAACGGTATCCCCTGCTGCCGCACGTACCACCAGCCCGCGAGCGCGGCCCCCAGTGCGCCGCCGTGAAACGACATGCCGCCTTCCCACACCGCCAGGATCTGCGCCGGGTAGGCCAGGTAGTACGGCAGGTTGTAGAAGACCACGTAGCCCAACCGCCCGCCCAGCACGACCCCGATGGCCACGTAGCTGATGAGTTCCACCAGCTTCTCCCCGCCCAGGGCCAGGCCGCGCTTGCGCGCCAGCCACGCGGCGATGAAATAACCGCCGACGAAGCCGAAGAGGTACATCAGCCCGTACCACCGGACCGCCACCGGCCCTATCTGAAGGGCCACCGGATCGATGTTGGGGAAAGTCCACATGGATCGAAGGGTCCCGTCACGATTGATCGGAGTCCCCCTGGCTGTCCGAACCGGCGCGGCCGCGCCGGCGCCGAAACGCCAGGTAGATTCCGATCACCAGGAGCACGGCGCCGGCGAGATACGCCGAATCGTAGCTGCCCGCGGGCTCCGTTTCCGCGGCGCCGTCCGCGGGAGCGGCGGCCAGCGCCACGCCGTTGCCCAGCAGCGCCGCCATCAACTCACGCACGTCGTCCTTGTACCAGGGCTTGAAACCGATGCTCTTGCCGAGGACCTCGCCGCGGCGGCCGATGAGAACCGTTTCCGGCAGCCGCATCACGCCGTACTCCCCGGCGATCTCGCTACGCGGGTCCATCAACATGGGATAGGTGAGCTTCTGCTCTTCGGCGAACGCATTCACCTCTCCGGCCGTCTCCATGAAGTTCACCGCGACGACTTCAAGGCCCTGTCCCCGGAACTCCTGGTAGAGCCGCTCCATGTCCGGCATCTCGAGCCGGCACGGCGGACACCACGTGGCCCAGAAGTTGAGCAGCACCACCTTGCCGCGGTAGTCCTCCGAGGCGACCTTGTTCCCGGCCGCGTCCACCGTGGTGAAAGCCGGGGCTTCCTCGGACGCCTCCGGCACAAGGAAGCCGAGCTTGCGCAGGCGCTCTCCATCGACCGTCCCCCAAGCCGATGCGCAGAGCGCCACGAGCCACAGGACCGACATCAACGCCTTCATCTCGACAGACTCCCGTGTTCCAGTGCGTTGGCCGCCTCGTCCTCGGAAATGAGCCGGCGCGCCACCAGCACCAGGATCGGGATCACGTACATGTGGCCGCTGACCCACATGATGCCGCCGCCGAGCCCCTGGTCCTGGATCGGGCTCAACGCCGCGAGGCCGGGGACCGCTGCGTAGAACGGGTAGAGGATGCGCTCGGGCACGGCGATGGCCATGCCCAGGAGCGTGTTCTGCAGCGTCGCCGCCAGCAGGTAGATCACCCTTGCCCCGAGCGGCCGCGTCGGGCGATAGAGTGGCGCCACGTTCAGGATGGGCCACCAGAAAAGCACCGCGGTGACGAAGAACATCCAGTGCTCGAGGTCGTGCACCCACCAGTAGCGCAGCGCCGCCTGGTACAGCGCCGGGTGGTGCCACCCCCACAGGTTGACCACGTAGAGGGTCCAGGCCACCGGCATCGCCGTGAGGGCGGTCAGCACGGACCGCCCCAGGCATCCCTCGCGAAACAGCCCGGCGAAGCTCTCTCGAAGGCCTCCCGGGAGGCCCCACAGCACCACCGGGAAGGGATTGGCCAGAAGAATGCCCAAGGGCGCGATCATCAGCAGCAGGATGTGCTGCACCATGTGCATGCTGAGGCGTTCCGCCGCGAGACGGTCCACCGGCGACACCAGCGCCACCGCGAGCGCGGCGATGCCGCCCAGGTAGAGCACCAGCCCGGTCACGGTGGCGGCGCCCTCCGCCTGCCCCCGCAGCCGCACCCAGCCGGTGAGATAGATGCCCGCCGCCAGCGCCAGCACCAGCATGATGTCCAGGCGCAGGCCTGACGGCATCATGCCGAACAGCAGCATCAGCGCGTCGAACGGCAGAGGCTCATCAGGCCCGCCGTGGCCTCCTCCGTGAGCCATCAGGAACCGCGGCCACGAAAACGCGGCCAGCACCGCGCCGGCCGCCGCCACGCGTCCGAGACTCCCGGCGCCCCGGAACCCGCTGCCGGACCGAGCGTCCGCGCGCCGCCGGCCCATCACGGTCCGCAACGTCACGCAACCCTCCACAGAAGCAGGACCCAGGACGGCAGCAACGCCACGGCGCCGAGCAACCAGTACAACACGCGCGGTGCCCACGCCGCGTGCGCCTTGAGCCAGCGCACGCAGAACTCGGTGGCGATGACCCCGATCAACGCCGCCGCCGAGGACAGGGCCAGGAACGCCTTGAGGCCCTTGTCCGGATTCTCCCCGGAAAGGCCGTCGAGCAGGCCGGTGAGCGCGATCAGCCACCCCGGCGCAAGGGCCGCGAGCCCCACCATCCAGAGGAACTCGGGCTTTCCGAGGCGCTTACGAAAATACACGGCCGCCACCGCCCCGGCGACGATGCCGAACAGGCCGACCCAGATCGAAAGCGTCATGCCGGCGCTCCGTATGGCGCCGTCGTCACAACCCCGGCAACCGGCCCGGTGGAAAGGAAACCCATGTCCATAATATGCGCAGGATTTCGCGTGACCGGCAAGGCGCCCTTGCCCATCGCACCGATTCGCGCGTAAGACAGGGCAACGAGTACCCCGATGCGATTCTCCGCGACCTCCCTGTTCGATCTGGGCGAGTTGCCGCCGGAACTGCGGCGTTCCCTGGGACTCGTCTACGCCTCGAGCCTGCTGGTGATCATGGGCGTGAACCTCGTCCAGCAGGTCCTTCCGGTCATGCTGGAGCCGTTCGGCATCACCGACGCCGAGGTCGGGCTCGTCATCGCGGTCTACACCGCCCCGGCCATCGTGCTGGCTCCCCTGCTCGGGGTCGTCGCCGACCGCTACGGCAGGCGCCCGTTGCTGCTGGGCGGGCTGTTGCTGTTCGGCGGGGCCGGCACCGCGGTGGCGTTCGCACCGAGCTTCGGGTGGGTGCTGGCCCTGCGGGCCGTTCAAGGCGTCGGCTTCAGCGCGGTCATTCCCCTCACCATCGTGCTCATCGGCGACCTGCTGGAAGACCGCCGGGAGGTATCGGGTCAGGGGCTGAAGGTCTTCATCGACCGGGTGGGCGAAGTGGTGTTGCCGCCCCTGGGCGGCGCGCTGGCCCTCGTGGGATGGCGCTGGCCCTTCCTCGCCTACGCCGCCGCCATCCCCCTGGCCGTGCTCGCCTGGGCGTGGATGCCCGAGACCCGCGGCAAGGCCCCGGTGTCGACGGGCCAGTACCTCAAGGACGTGGCCCGGGTGGTGCGCAACCCGCGCCTGCTGCTGGCCTTCGCCGCCGGCTTCCTGCGCTTCTTCCTGGACTACGCCTTCTTCACCTATCTGCCGCTGTACCTGGTGCGCGCCCACGGATTCTCCACCGCCGGCGCGGGCCTGCTGCGCTCCTTCCACGCGCTGGGCGCCATGGTGACGTCGAGCCAGGCCGGACGCCTCGCGGGCGCGTGGGACAAGGGGCGGCTGGTGCTGGGCGCCTTCGTGGTGAGCGGCCTCGCGCTGCTGGTCGTGTCCTTCGCTTCCGGCACCGGCACCCTGGTCCCGGCGCTGGTGCTCTACGGCCTCGCCAACGGCATCATCTCGCCCATGCAGAAGAGCCTGCTCACGCAGAACGCGCCGCTGGAGCTGCGCGGCGGGGTCATCTCCCTCGACCGCCTGAGCCAGCAGGTCGCCAAGACCGCCGGGGTGTCCGGCATCGGCCTGCTGCTGGCGTACACGGAGATGTCCACGCTGTTCCAGGCCATGGCCATCCTTTCCTTCGCGAGCGTGGGCCTGATGGCGCCGCTGGCATGGCGGTCGGGAGACACGCCCAAGGACCCCCTCTCCACCCCCGGATTCCCGCTTTCGCGGGAATGACGGAGGGTGGAACGGGAATGACGGAGGGTGGAACGGGAATGACGGAGGGTGGAACGGGAATGACGGAGGTTAGAACCGGAATGACGGAGGTTAGAACCGGAACGACGGAGGTTAGAACCGGAACGACGGAGGTTGGAACCGGAATGACAAGGAGGACGCCCATGCCCAGGTACAGACAGGACCACATCCACCTCAGGAGCCGGGACCCCGAGGCGACGGCGAAGTATTATCACGACGTGTTCGACGCGAAGATCGTCGAGACCACCCAGACCGACGGGCGCCCCCGGGTCGACCTGGACATCGACGGCATGACCATCTGCATCGCCAGGGCGCAGCCCGACCAGGACGTCCCGTCCGCGCCGGACCGCCCCTACGTCGGGCTCGACCACTTCGGGCTGCAGGTGGACGACCTGGAGGCGGCGGCCGCGGAGTTGCGGCAACGCGGCGCCGAGTTCTTTTCCGAGCCCCGGCTGCTCCGGCCCGGCCTCAAGATCGCCTTCGTGCGCGCCCCGGACGACGTGCGCATCGAGATCGTCGAACGAAAGAACAACCCCACGTAGCCCTTCGCCCGAGCCGCCGGATCCTACGCGTCGGATTCCCGGTACTCCGCGCCGTCGATGGGCAGCTCGGTGCCGAGCCCCTTCTCCACGGCGCGGTCGTAGAGCAACCGGCCGATGACTTGGTCGCCCACGCCCCAGAAGGCGTTGTTCTTGTAGAAGCTGATCTGCTCCTCGGAGGTGCGGCCGGGCACCTGCCCCGCGAGCACCTCGCCCAGGTCCCAGACGTCGTCCCAGGTGATGACGCCCTGCTGCACCGGATCCCACAGCACGCCGGGCTCGTCCAGGATCTCCTGGCGCTTCGAGTTGCACACGATGATGTCGCAACGCTGGAGCGTCTTGTCGTCCACCTCGCGCCGCTTCATCTGGATGAAGCCGCCGCGCATGAGGCCGATGTTGCTGGAGACGATGGAGCACAGGTGCACGCCCGGTTCCAGCCAGTCGCCGTCGAAGGTGGGCACGTTGGAGTTGGTCACCGACAGCAGGATGTCCACGCCCTGGACCGCTTCGCGGTTGGTGGCCACCGGGCGCACCTCCATGTCGAGAAGCTCGGTCATCTTGGCGGCGAACTTGGTGCGGTTCTCCGGATTGGGACTGTAGACCCTGGCTTCCTCGACGCCGGGAACCACCGCCTTGGTGGCGAGCAACTGACATTCCGCCTGGGCACGGGAGCCCAGCACCCCCACCACCTTGGAGCTCTGGCGCGCCAGGTGCTTGATGCCCACGGCCGTGGAGCAGGCGGTCTGCACGTTGACCACGTTGTTGGCGTCGGGCAACTCCGCGACCCGCACCTCGCCCACCGTGATGCACTTGAGCTCGGCGTTGTCGCCGTCGAACATCACCCGCACCGGGCGCCCCCGGGTCTGGTAGGTCTGGATGCCGTTGTCGTGGATCATCACGTGTTCGCAGTGGGTCAGGATTCCGGTCACCCCCGCGGTATTCGGCGCTCCCTGGTGCACCGTGACCCGGGCGTTGGCCACCGAGTGGACGCGGCGCCGGAGCGCCCCCAGCTCGCGGTTCTTCGCCCAGTCCAGGTAGCCCCGCTCCATGGCGTCCACCGCCTCTTTCATGGTGATGAGCCCGTTCATGTCCTCCGGACCCAACAACAAAACCGATGCCATAACTGCCTCCTGATTGGTCTGTAATACCCCGACCCCCTAGTGTGGTGTCTGATTAATTCGCACAATAATCTGCGGGTCTTTTTCGCCGTCGGCTGCGTTGCTCTTCCTCGCGTGGTGCCCGCCACTGCTCGTCATCGCGCCTTGCCGACGACAAAAAATCCTCCGCATATTATTATGCGAATTAACCAGACACCACACTAGCCCAGGGGTGCCGATCTTCGCTTCATCAACAGAAAAAGTCTTCCCTCGCTCTGCATGTAACCTGCCCGCGCTCCGGCCGCGGCGCCGGTGCCGAAGTAGAGGTCGGCGCGCCCCGGGCCGCGGATGGCCGCTCCCGAATCCTGGTTGACCACGAACCGCCGCACCGTACGCCAGCCCGCCAGCGCACCGCTCTCGTCCACCACGGGGGTCCGGGTCTCCACGTACAGCAACGCGCCCTTGGGGTAGACCGCGGGATCGGTGGCCACCGAGCGCCCGGCGGTCAACGGCACGCCGAGGCTCCCGAGCGGACCCTCTTCCCCAAGCCGGAAGAAGATGTAGCGCTCGTTGCGCGCGAACAGCGCCTCCCGCTCCTCCGGGAACTCCGCCAGCCAGGCGCGAATGCGCTGCATGGACATGGACTCCCGGTCCACCTTGCCCTCGTCGATCAGCACCTTGCCGATGCTGGTGTAGGGCCGGCCGTTGGAGGCGGCGAAGTTGAGCGGCAGCTCGCGCCCGTCGGTCATGCGCAGGAGCCCGGAGCCCTGGATGTGCAGGAAGAACCGGTCCACCGGGTCCCGCAACCACGCGATCTCGTGACCCTTGCCTCCGAGCACCCCCGATACGTCGATTTCGTAACGCGACGGGTGCGTGGCCGCGGTCGTCGACCCCTCCGTACCGGCCCGCGCGCCCGTCGCCTCGGGTTCCCGGTACACCGGGTAGCGGTATTCATCCGTGCGCACCGTGCTCGCATCGATCACCGGCTGGTAGTAGCCGGTGAACAGGACCGCGTTCCCCGCTGGCCGCGCCGGGGCGGGATGAAACTCGAACCGTTGCGCCACCCGGTCGAGCCAGGACCCGTCCGCCTCCGTCGTGCGCTCCAGGATCTCGAGGAACTCGGCCAGCGACGAACGCAGTTCCGCGGCCGTCACCGCCCGGGGCCACTCGCCCAACCGCGCCTCTCGCGGCACCTTGTGAAGAAACCGCAGGCTCTCCGTCACGGCTCGGCGGAGGGATTGCGCTTCCAGATCGTCACTGATCGCTTCCGGCGCCGCGGGCAGTGGGCCTCCCTGCTGGAGGCCGCATCCGACGAGCAGCACAAGCGCCGACAGCGCCATCAGGAAACACGCCCGTGGCGCGCCGGTCCGCCGGACGCCTTTGTCGACCGCCATCCGCGTCACGGACACGGGCCGGCTTGAAACCCGCCTCGGCACGGTTGTCCCCGGACCCCGCCTCAGTCCCGAATGTCCTGTGTGAACCACTCCGTGGGCAGCTCGCGCCCCTTCCCCTTCTCTCTCGCCATCTGGTAGACGCGGCCGGCGCAGGCGGCGAACTGGAGACCCTGGGTGCCGGCGTTGATGAAGAAGGTGGTCTGGTCGTCATTCGTCCGGCCCGGCTGCCGGCCGAGCTTCACATCGATGAAGTAGTGGAAGTAGTCCCCGGTATAATTGTCCTGCACCGGGTTCGGGATGCGCGCGATCTCCTCGGGCTGGCCGGCCACGTAGCCCACGTTGCCGTGAAGCCGCACCATGCCCTCGTCCGTCGTCACCACCGTGTTGCGCCCGAGCTTGACGGACACGCCGCAGACCTCCACCACCCGGGGGCCGATCTCGCAGGCGCGCACGCAGGTGACATGGGCGCCGCGCTTGAGCCACTCGGGATTGTCGAACACCACCCGCGTGGAATCCGTGCACGCCGAAATGATGTCCGCCCCGCGCACCACGTCCTCGGGCCGGTCCATGGCCGTGACCTTGAGCCCCAGCATCTCGCTCATCTTCCCCGCATACCGCTCCCGGTTGGCCTTGGTGGGGCTGTAGACCCGCACTTCGTCGAGCTTCCGCACTTCGTTGAACGCCATGAGATAGGTCTCGGCCATGCCGCCCGAGCCGAACATGCCCACCACCGAGGCGTCCTCGCGCGCCAGCATCTTGGCGCCCAGCCCGGCGCACCCGCCCACGCGCATGTGCTGCAGCACCCCGTCGTTGATGATGGCCAGGGGCTCGCCGTTGGCTATGCTGAAGACCATGATGAGCCCGCAGTAGTTGCCCGGCTCCATGCAGTACTTCTCCTCGGTGTCGCCGCCGGGCCAGTGCACGATGTCGGACTTCATGCGGATGGCGAACGTGCCGATGGTGCGGCTCGCGCCCTCCATGGTACCCCAGCGGTAGTAACCGTCCGGCCGCTCGCACGGCACCCACACGTCGAGCCGCGGCCGGTACACCGCATCGTTGCGCGCGAGGTCCTCGTAACCCGTCTCCAGCGCTTCGAGACAGGCCTTCATGTCCATCAGCTCTTCGACTTCCTGGTTGTTGATAAGCAGCATACGTGTTCCTTCCGATGAATGGGTTGCGCAAGTTCAGATGTACCTATCCCGACAGCGTCCACTTCGCAGACCGTCGCATACGTAGACGCCCACGCCCTACCCCGATTGCGAGTAGGACCGCAAACTCACCCTACGCATCCAAACCCAACCACTGAGAGCACCAAAGACTCCCCCCGCCCTGAAAGCACCTTCCTCTGGCAATACCGCACCGAAAGCGGCTACTGGGAACCTGCACGTCGAAAACGACCTGTCGCTGCTGCATTCTGAACGTCGTTGTTGAAACGTTCCACTAATTCGACGACCTCCAGTTGCAGTCCTTCATAGTCCTCCGCCTGTAGTTCCGTTCTTCCACCATGCGCGATCTCGTTTCGATTCGCTAGTAGTTTCCGATCCAAGAGAACGCCTTTCGACAGGTAGTCCCCTTCATCCAGTCCCAAAAGAGCAAGAATTTCTCTCAGCCGATCCAGGTTGACATTAGACTGTTTTGGCACAACTTTCCCTGGTTCAATCTCGAGTCTGTCTCCCGAATCTGTCATCAATTTCTCAACCAGGCCGTTATGAATAGTAGGTCGTTCTGTTTGACCGGCCTTGACAATCTCCCGCCGCAGCGCCAGCGCCACAAAATTCGGCGCCAAGTCGCGGTATCTCAAGCCCTGGTTGGCCACGAAGGTCACGTACCCCGTCGTAGCTGTCTGTACAAATCCTTCCCAGTGCGCGTAGAGAAGGCATATTGCCGCCCGAAGCAACGCTTCCGTTTGGTGAGCCCGTCGATTGGCGAGCATGAACTTCACAGTGGTCAGCTCACGTTTTCGCCAGCCTACGTCCTTATCCAGGACGTCGACGAGTTGACTGAGAGTCCGTATGGTCATACCGCGAACAGTTCACGCCCGAGCGGGACGTTTGACCGCAGGCGGACCCTTGTGTTCACGCCCATTCCGCTGTTGTCCAAAAACTTCTGGTTGCTCCACAAGGCTCGGACCCTTTTCCCCATCTCAAGAGAGTCCGTCTCTCCGTGGTACGAATCCGCATGGTACCCGATCCCAAACGCTATCGGCTCGAAGGCAGAGATCAAGAAACCCCCGCGATACTTATCCCGTGTTGTGTCAAATCTACGGAAGCTATGTTCCCCAAGCGATTCTGCGAGACACCGAAAGGTTGATCGAAACGCCTTTTCTTCAGTCTTACGTATTCTCTTGAAGCTTCGTGGTTCCGCAAGCTGGGTAATACGCTCCGTAAGAAATTCGCCGATATCGCCGACTTGCTTGATGTCCTCCTCTCCGAGCTGTCGAAAAACCAAAAACCGCGTCACCAATTCCAGATTGAATTGTTCGCTCAACATTCTGTCCGACAATGCCACGCAGGATTGGAAGTTTTCATCTTCCGCCAAATCTTCTATCCAGCGATAAGCATCAGCATTTACCATTATTAAGATTACGTTCCTGACCTCTTGATCGGAGAGCGGTGAACCGCCGGTGTTGAGGCGTTGAAACAGCTCGTACTTACTCGATTCGCTGCTTTCGCGTAGCATTATCTTGACATCAATCTTCGAACGTCTGACAACAAGGCGATTGGTGGTCCCAATAGACGACGTTTCGTCCGTTCCATTTTCCCACTTCTTACCCTCCAGCGAAGGCAAATACCTTGTTTTCTTGAGAGTCAATGGCGGTAGTTCTTCGCCCTTTTGGTCTTTGAGAATGCCGACCAACTCGAAGATAGTGGAAAGCCGTTGTAGCCCGTCAATTACGTCCCACACGCCGTCATCCCTTTGGGAAACGAAGATCGAAGGGATGGGAATCCCCAAGAGGATTGACTCTACAAGGCGCGATTTTTGCTCTTCGCTCCATCGAAAGAATCGTTGAAACTCAGGGTGTATATCTAACTCATTATCGCGGTAGAGGTTGATGAGTTCCCCGATAGACATGGGGTAGCCATCACTACGTACTTCAGCGCGGCGAGCGCTTATTTCCTCATCAAGACTCATTCTGTTACTCCTAGGGTCCCTTAGTTTAGTCGGACCCGCTACGTATCCAAGTATTCTTAGGAACCTTACCCTCTTGCTGAGACCGTCCAAAACACCAACTATTCCGTTCTTGCGCGGGAACCAATAACATGAACTCACGAGGGAGGCGCGGCGGGGAATCACAGAGGCCTTCGTGCCCGCGGCCCTTACGGGCACCAGGCGCTGAAGTTGCTGTACCCGGTGTTGACCGGTACACTATCCTTTCAACAGTAGCTATGCCGCGAAGCTTCAAGACATGGACCCACACATCATTGTTAGACAACAGACCGCCATGGTGGAGCGGGGTCTTGACGCCCTTATCGCCGCTTCGCCCGAGAACCTAGCTTACACTACCGGGTTCGTGGTGCCCTCGCAACTCCTCATGCGCTGGCGCCACGCCATGTGCCTCGTGGACCGGTCGGGACACACGACCATGGTGGCCATCGACATGGAGGAGACCACGGTGAAGGCGCACGCCTCCGTCGACGACATCCGCGTGTACCGGGAGTTCACCGACGACCCCATGCGCGAGGTAGCCGCCGCCATGGAGGCGCGCGGGCTGGCCGGAGGCCGGGTGGGCGTGGAGATGGAGTATCTCCCCGCCGGCGACTTCGCCACCCTGCGCGGGCTGTTGCCCAAGGCCGACTTCGTGGCCGCGGACGCGCTCTTCGGCAAGCTGCGCCAGGTCAAGACCGCGCGCGAGATCGAGCTGCTGCGCGCCCTGAGCCGGATCACGGACTCGGCCATCGGCGGCACCCTGGCCAATGCGCGGCCGGGCATGACCGAAATGGAGATGGCGGGCGAGCTGACCGGGCGGATCTTCGCCGGCGGCGCGGAGCACTTCAAGCTCATGATCATCGCCTCGGGCGAGCGCAGCCAGTTCCCCAACGTGGGCCCCACGGAACGGACGCTCCGGCAAGGCGACCTGATCCGCATGGAGCTCTTCGGCGTCCTGGACGGCTATCACGCCGGCGTGTGCCGGACGGCGGTGGTGGGCGCGCCCACCGAGGAGCAGGCGCGCATCTGGGACAACCTGGTGGAGTGCAAGTACCTGGTCATGGACCTGATCAAGCCCGGCGCCCATGCCCAGGAGGTCTATCGCCGGTTCCTGGAGAAGTTCGACGAACTGGGGTTGGAGCCCATCAGCTTCGTGGGCCACGGCATCGGCGTGTTCCTGCACGAAGAGCCCTACCTGGGACGCTACGGCGAGGAAGTGCTGGAGGAAGGCATGGTGGTGGCCATCGAGCCGCTGGTGTACATTCCCGGCCGCATGGGGCTTCAGAACAAGGACATGCTGCTGGTGACCCGGGACGGCTGCGAGCTGCTGTCGAACGCCACCGACACGGACAAGCTCATACGCATCGGCTGACGGATCCACGGAGCCAAGATGAAGATCCACAACATCGAGACCATTCCCGTCCGGCTGCCCACGCGGCGGGTACACCAGTGGGCCAATCTCAAGACCCCCATCGGCGTCTACCTGGTGGTGAAGCTCGTCACCGACGAGGGCTTGACCGGTTTGGGCGAAGCCCCGGCGCTCAAGGATTGGGGCGGCGACCACATGCGCTACTACGGCGAGACCCCCACCTCGGTGGCGGCCGTAATCCACGACATCCTGGCGCCTGCCCTCGTGGGCGAGGACCCGCGCCGCATCGAGTGGCTTCACACCCTCATGGACCAGGCGGTCAAGGGATACCCCTATTCCAAGGCGGCCATCGACATGGCGCTCTACGACGTGGTGGGCAAGGCGGCCGGGGTACCGGCCTACCAGCTCCTGGGCGGGCTCTACCGTGAATCCGTGCCCATCTCCCACAGCATCGGCCTCATGGACATGGACGAAGCGGTGGCCGAGGTGCTCCGGGTACAGGAGGAAGGGATCAAGACCATCAAGCTCAAGGGAGGCGTGGAACCCAAACGGGACGTCGAGCTTCTGCGACGGGTACGCGAGGCTCTCGGGGCGGACATGAACCTCACGGTGGACGCCAACAACGGCTACAAGTCCGCGAAGGAGGCGGTGCGCACCACCAAGGCCATGGAGCCGTACAACATCCTCTACATGGAGCAACCCGTGGAGGGGCTCGACGCCATGGCCGAGGTCACCCGGCGCGTGGACACGCCGGTCATGGCCGACGAGAGCGCCTGGACCACCTGGGACGTCCTGGAGATCATCGAGAAGAAGGCCGCGGACATCATCTCCATCTACACCACCAAGCCCGGCGGTCTGCTCAAGGCCAAGAAGGTGGCGGCCATCGCCGAGGCCGCGGGTTTCCCGTGCAACGTCAACGGCTCGGTGGAGATGGGCGTGGGCAACGCCGCCAACGTCCACCTGGCCGCTTCGACCGCCGCCGCCAACCTGGGCTGCGTGATCCCCGTCACCACCCCCGACGCCGAGGCCACCGGGCGCGTCGCCGGCATCTACTACAAGGACGACATCGTCACCGAGCCCTTCGCGTTCGTCGACGGCGCCGTCAAGGTGCCGCGGGGGCCGGGGCTGGGCGTGGAGTTGGACGAAGAGAAGGTGGAGCGGTACCGCTTGGACAAGTGACGGGGACCTTGTCCTTGGGATGGCATTGAAGCCCGTGACCGTCATTGCCGTCAGAGCGGGAATGTCGGTTTGAAGCGTCGGATTCACACCATGAGCATTACGAAGGTCGCCGTCCTCGGCGCGGGCAACGGCGGGTGCGCCACCGCGGCGGACCTCGCCATTCGGGGGTTCGACACGCGGCTCTACTCCCGTTCCGAGAAGACGCTGGCACCCTTGCTAGCGCGCGGCGGCGTCGAGCTGGTGGAGGGCGGCCGGGAGAGCTTCGGGCGGCCGCGGCTCACGACGACGGCGCTGGAGGAGGCCGTCGCCGGCGCCGACCTGATCACCATCGCCGCCCCGGCGGTGGCCCACGCGTTCATGGCGCGCTCGCTGGCGCCCCTCCTGACCGAGGACCAGATCGTCCACCTGAACCCGGGCCAGACCGGGGGCAGCCTGCACTTCGTGCACGAACTGCGACGCGCGGGATGCCGGGTGCCCGTTCGCTGCTGCGAGACCGTGACCCTCACGTGCATCTGCCGCATGGCCGGCGCGGCGCGCGTGGAAGTCTACCGGCGCACCGCCAACCTCGGCTGCGCGGCCTTCCCCGCCGCCCATGGGCCGGAGATCCTGCCGGACATGACCGCGGTGTTCGCCAACATCGTGCCCGCGCGCAACGTGCTGGAGACCGGCCTTTCCAACATCAACGCCATCATGCACCCCGCCGGCATGGTGGGGAACGCCGGCTGGATCGAGCAGCACGGCGGCGCGATGCTTTTCTACCGGGAGGCCCTGTCGCCCTCGGTGGCGCGCATGATCGAGGGGGTGGACCGGGAACGGCTGGCCATCGTGCGCGCGCTTGGGCTGCCGCCGCGCACCTTCGTGGAGATCTTCCACGCCGCCGGCCTCACCTCCGACGCGGCCCTCGCCAGCGGCGACGTCTACCAGGCCACGCAGGAGAGCGAGCCCAACAAGACCATCGTGTCGCCCACGACCCACGACCACCGCTACGTGCACGAAGACGTGGGCTACGGCCTCGTGCCCATGGCCGAGTTGGCCGCCCTGCTGGGCATCGACACGCCGGTCATCGACGCCCTCATCACCCTCGCGTCGGAGATGAACCGCGTGGACTACCGTCACACAGGCCTCACGCTGGCGGACATGGGTCTGGAAGGGACAAGCCCCGCGGACCTTCAGGCGATCCTCGATACGGGATTCCCCTGAGCCACCGGTACGAACAAGACCGAAACACGCCCATTTAGCCCCTCCCCGCCCCTGGATTCCCGCTTTCCAAGCTGTGTCACAACTGATGGGCACAGCCCCTTCGATTCGTCATTCCCGCGGAACAGGCTGTGCCAAGACTGCTGAGACGCCGCCCCACGATTCGTCATTCCCGCGGAACAGGCCGTGTCAAGACTGCTGAGGCGCCGCCCCACTATTCGTCATTCCCGCGGAACAGCCTGTGCCAAGACTGCTGAGGCGACGCCCCCCGATTCGTCATTCCCGCGGAAGCGGGAATCCAGGGGCGGTGGAGGGGTGCTACAGCGACGCTCCCCCGCCTCACCACCCCTGGATTCCCGCTTCCGCGGGAATGACGAATCGGGGGGTTTGGCGCCGGTTCTTGTCCGGACCACGTTTTGACACGGCCTGCTCCGCGGGAATGGCGCCAGAGGGGCTTTCGTCTTCTTTCATTCCCGTCTCGGTTGTTCTACTCTGTCGGCCATGCACGCGGGCTTGTGTTTCGACGGTTTCTACTCGATCCAGGAGATGATCGAGTTGGCGCAACTGGCCGACGAGATCGGCATGGACTCCATCTGGATGTCCGACCACATCTGCTTCCGGGACTCCATCGCATCGGCCATGGCATTCCTGGCCCGCACTCCCCGTATCAAGGTCAACCCCGCGCCCCTGAGCCCCTACTCGCGCCACCCCATGGTCACCGCCATGGCGCTGGCCACCATGGAGGAGTTCGCGCCGGGACGGGTGGCGGCCACGGCGGGCACGGCCAACCCCACGGCGCTCCGGGAGATCGGCATCCAGGCCGAGCGGATGCTCAGGACCATGCGCGAGTACATGACGCTGCTGCGCGCGCTCCTGGCGGGCGAGACGGTGCGGTTCGAGGGCGAGATGTTCACCGTCCACGGCGCCAGCATGGGGCTCACACCCGGCACCGAGATACCCATCTACATGACGGCGGTGAGGCCCGGGATGCTGCGCCTGGCCGGCGAGGTGGCCGACGGCGTGCTGCTGTCCGCCGGCTGCACTCCGGCGTACATCCGGCACTGCGTGGACGAGGTGGAGGCAGGCGTCGCCCGCGCCGGGAAGGACGCCACGGGAGAAGTCGCCGGGTTCATCGCGGCCTCGGTATCCGACGACCCGCGGGAGGCCATGGACGCCACCAAGACCTTTCTGGCGTACATCTTCCGCAACAAGCACCACGCCGACAACATCCGCCTCGGGGGCGGCGCCGTGGACCAGGACCGCCTCGCCGACGCCGTCGGCCGGCGCGCCTGGGACGAGGCCAAGGGCCTCATCAGCGACGAAGTGGTGTACGCGCATTCCGTGACCGGAACGCCGGACGAATGCCGCCAGCGCCTGGACGAGTTCGTCCGCGGCGGTCTCGACCTGCCCCTGCTCATGCCCCTCGGCACCCAGGAGCAACGCAGGCGCGTGGTGGAGATCGCGCGGGAGGGATAGAAGGCCTCTAAACTATATAAAACTGGTGGGTTATGGCACAACAGCTCAACGAATACCTGAAGGAACTCATGCGGCAGGCCGAGTCCAAGCTCCCCGACTTGACCGACATCCGGCGCAGCCTGCACCGCCACCCCGAGGCGGGCTGGACCGAGTTCCGCACCACCGGCATGGTGGTGCACCGGCTGCGCGAGCTGGGCTACCGGGTGGAGACGGGGTCTGACTGCATCCATCCGGACGCGGTGCGCGGCTGGCCCGAGGAGGCGGTGGTGCGGGAGAGCCGCGCCCAGGCGGGTGAGTTGGCGCGGGACATCGAGGTGCCGGGTGCGGTGGGCATCCTCGAGCGCGGCGAAGGCCCCACCGTGGCGCTGCGCTTCGACATGGACGCCACCGAGGTGGCCGAGTCCGACGACCCGGCGCATCCGCCCGTGGCCCGCGGCTTCGCTTCCGGCAAGCCCGACGTCATGCACGCCTGCGGCCACGATGCCCACGTGACCATCGGCCTGGGCGCGGCCGAGCTGCTGGCCGCCAACCCGGACTGGCGCGGGCGCGTGAAGCTCTTGTTCCAGCCGGCGGAGGAAGGCGGCCGCGGCGCCCATCCCATGGTGGAGGCCGGAGTGGTGGACGACACGGACTACTTCGCCTGCCTGCACATGGGCGGACCGACGTTGCCGCTGGGCGAAGTGGCGCTGGAGGCGACCCACTTCCTCTCGTCCGTGAAGATGGAGGCGCGTTTCCGCGGCGTGGCCTCCCACGCGGGCGGCGCGCCGGAACGGGGGCGCAACGCGCTGCTGGCGGCGTGCCAGGCCACCTTGGCGCTCCACGCCCTGCCGCGCAACGGCCAGGGCGCCACCTTCGTCAACGTCGGCGTGCTGAACGCCGGCACCGGCACCAACGTGGTGCCGTCCGAGGCCCACATGAAGTACGAAGTGCGCGGCGGCACCGACGAGATCTGCGAGCTCATGGAGGAAGGCGCGCGGCGCTGCATCGAAGGCGCGGCCACGCTCCAGGGGGTCGAGGTCACCAGCGAGATCACCGGCCGCACCATCGGCGCCAAGTCCGACGGCGAGATGAAGGACCACCTGGCGCGGGTGGCCGGGTCTTCGCCCGTGGACTTCCGCGTCCACGACGCCCGCCCCCTGGGCGGCGGCGAGGACGCCACCTACTTCATGCGCCGGGTCCAGGAACACGGCGGCAAGTCCCTCTACTTCCTGCTCGGCGGCAGCACCCCCACGGGACACCACACCTCCACGTTCGACGTGGACGAGCGCGCCCTGGCCCACGGCGCCATGCTCATGGCGGGACTGGTGATGCGCCTCACCGGGTCCCCCTGAATCGTCATTCCCGCGAAAGCTTGCCCTCGACCCCGATCGGGGGCGGGAATCCAGGGGAACGGACACGTCCATGACAGAGCCTGAGATTGATGTTGACGCAACGGAACTCGTGGGACTCGCCGGCGAGCTGATCAAGATCCCGAGCTTCTGCCCCGACGAGACCCCGGTGGCTCTCTTCCTGCGGGATTACTTCTCGGAGCGCGGCTACCAAGTGACGCTCCAGGAAGTGGCGCCCGGCCGCTGCCAGACCATCGCCATCCTCGAGGGCGCGGGCGGCGGCCCGAGCCTCATGTTCAACGGCCACATCGACATCAACTCCCTCACCCGGGGCTGCACGCGCGACCCCTGGACGCCGGTGGTGGAGGGGGACCGGCTCTACGGCCACGGGGTGCAGAACATGAAGGGCGGCGTGGCCGCCATGATCGGCGCGGCCGAGGCGGTGCGGCGAAGCGGCGTGAAGCTGTGCGGAGATTTGGTGCTGGCCTGCGTGGTGGGCGAGACCCAGGGCGGCGAGGGCACTCACCATCTCATGGAGAGCGGCTTCCGCACCGACATGGCGGTGCTGCCGGAGCCCTTCGGCCTGGGCAATCTCGTGACCGTGCACGGCGGCATCGTGCACTTCGCCGTCCATACCTACGGCGTCACCGGACACGTAAGCAAGGTCGAGGAGACGGTCAACGCCGTGGAGCAGATGACACGGGTCATCGAGGCCCTGGGCCACGTGGAGTTCACCTGCACGCCTCGGGCGGACCTGCCCGCCCTGCCCCGCCTCAACGTCGGCAGCATCATCGGCGGGCGCGGTGAAGATTACGTGTTGACGGAGCCGCCCTACGTGCCCGACCTGTGCACCGTCATCGTGGACGTACACTTCGTGCCCGGGCAGACGGCGGACTCGGTCATCGCCGACGTGAGACGCGCGCTAGATCCTCTGACGGACGCCGACCCGGACTTCGACTACGCCATCGAGATCCCACCGCCACCCTTCTTCAAGGGCTGCCGGCGCCTGGTGATGGACCCGCTGGACGTGCCGCCGGACGCGGCCATCGTCCAGGCGGTGGCGCGAAACCACGAGAAGGTCACGGGTGCGCCGCCCGGGCTCATCGGCGCCCACCTGCCCATGTCCTACTCCGCGGGCGACAGTTGCTGGCTCTGGAAGCACGGCATCCCCTGCCTCCACTACGGACCCGGCGGCGGCTTCCTCGACCCCGGCCCCGACGGCAGCTACATCTTCATCAGCGAGATGGTGACGTGCGCCGAGGTGCTGGCGAACACGGCCATGGACGTCTGCGGCACATGAAGGGAGACTCGCCACAAACACCCCCCTCCTGGATTCCCGCCCCCGATCGGGGTCGAGGGCAAGCTTTCGCGGGAATGACGATTCAGGGGTCGTTGCCTATCCCGGATGGGGGTTTGACACAGCCCGAGAAGCTGGACTGACGCATTCAGGATGGCGGCGGCGTTCCATTGCCCATAGCGACGGATTGACGTGAGCACCTCGAAAAGCACCCCCGAAGCGTTCGACGTCACCGGCGCGGTCGACCTGCACGTGCACTGCGGCCCCGAGGGGATTCCGCGGCGTTTCGACGCGATTTCGCTGGCCCGGCATGTGGCGGAGACGGGACTCGGCGGCGTCGTGCTGAAGTCGCACATGGCCCCAACCTCGAGCTGGGCACAGATGGCGCATGACGCAACTGGCGTCCGCCTTCACGGCTCGGTCGTGTTGAACCACTATGTCGGCGGCATCAATCCCGCGGCCGTGCGCGGCGCGTTGGGACCATCGGCCGACGGCGAACCCTACCTCAAGGTCGTGTGGCTGCCTACGGTCCACGCCGCCGCGCATCTCACCGCACGGCATCACGAAGGCGAGCAATACGACATCCCGCCCGAGTGGTGCGGCGGCACGGTCTCCCCCTTGGCCCGGCCGCTGGCCGAGGTAGAGCCCATCAACGTGCTCGCCGCCGGGCTCCGGCGGCCACTGGACGAGATCCTGCGCATCGCCGCCGACCACGACCTGGTGCTCGCCACCGGCCACGCGGGCCGGGACGAGGTGTTCCATGTGATGGAACGGGCCGGCGCTCTGGGCGTCCGGAAGGTCATCGTCACGCACCCCTGCTACGATCCCCCGGCCATCGCCGTCTCGGAACTTCTCGATCTGGCCAACGCCGGCGCCTACGTCGAGTTGAGCTTCATCCTGGTCGATATGGGCCTGGTGTCGTTCGAGGAGACCGCGGCTATCCTGCGGCAGGTGGGCGCGGCGCGGACAATCCTGTCCACGGACGTGGGCCAGGTGGACCGGGCGGCTCCGGCGGAAGGGCTGGCGCGGCTTGGCGCGGGGCTGCTGGCCGAAGGAATCCCGCGCGTGGACATCGACACCGCCATGAAGGACAACCCTCGTTCCCTGGTGGACCCTTAACCCCAATGCTGCAAAAGGTGTCCGTGAAGAGCGATCCGAAGCACACCCCCGAATCGTCAGTCCCGCGGAAGCGGGAATCCGGGTGGTGTGGTGGCTCGACTCTCGCGAACGTTGTTGACACCGCGCGACGCCGGTGACTAAGCTCCGCGGCATGCGGGGCGTTTGGCCAGCCGAGCGGCGCGGTTTCCGAAGCGACCGTTGCACAAGGGTGCTGACGCGCACTTTGCTGTTCGGGGCACTCCTGGGACTGCCGCTTCAGAACGGGAGCGCGCATGCGGAACCTGTCCGCATGGAGGTGCGGCAAGTGGTCGTGGACCCGACGCGGGGGACGCCGGTGGTGCTGTTGGCCGGCGGCGAGCGACTACTGCCCATCTGGATCGGCAAGGCCGAAGCCAACTCCATCGCTCGCGCTCTGGCCGGAGAAAAGCTTCCCAGACCCGATACGCACGACTTGATTCAAAGGGTGTTGGGAGGCCTCGAAGCCGAGTTGGAACGCGTGACCATCACGGAATTGCGCGAGAGTACCTTCTTCGCGGAGATCACGATTAAACGGAACAGCCGGCGCATTCGCCTCGACGCGCGCCCGAGCGACGCCATCGCCGTGGCTTTACGGACGGGCACGCCGATTTATGCAACACCCGAGGTCCTGCGGCAGGGCGTTCGCATGGACGGGCGGCAATCGAAACTGCGGGACAGGGTTGCGCGGACCCTGGGTATGCAAGTGCAGGACCTTACCCCGGACTTGGCGAGGTTGTTTGCCGCGACCGTCGACGCCGGCGCGCTGGTCGCTCACGTGGAGCGCGGCAGCTCCGGCGCCAGACTCGGGCTCCGCCGTGGAGATGTGGTCGTGCAAGTGGACGGCACGCCCATCAGGAGTTCCCGCGATCTGCTGGAAAAGCTGCAAGACCCCATGACGAAGCAGCTCCGCGTCCTGCGCATACAAAGAGACGGCAAGTTCGTCACCCTTGTGACGAACCCGCCGTCTCGATAAACCCGGAAAACCTTGATTTCGGGCTATGCGCCCGTGCCGTTGGTGCTGAACAGGACCTTGCCCCACTTCTTCTCGGTGGCATCGAGCACTTCGCGGGGCGATTCCGCCACCGGCGGGAACTGATCCATCCATTCGTAGGGACGGCACGCGTCGATGATGGCGCGGGAGTTGAAGCCCTTCTTCGTGGGATGCACGATCGGGTCCAGGGGACCGCTCCAACAGCGCCGGATGATGTCGATGTCCGCGTCGGGATCCGAGCGCGTGGCCATGGCCCAGATGACGTCGTCCGTGTTGGAGGGATCGATGTCGTCGTCCACCACGATGACGTACCGGCCGAGGTAGGCGCCGGCGTGGCACTGTGACGCCACCACCGCGGCCTGGCGCGCGTGTCCCGGGTAACGCTGCTTGATGGAAACCACCATGACCAGGCGGCTGCCGCCGGCCACCATCAGCCACACGCCCCTCACGTCCGGCACGCCCGCCTTCTCCATCTCGTCCCAGATCAGCGCGGAGCGCAGGTACGACCGATACCAGCCCAGCTCGGCCGGAGGCCTGCCCGGAGGTGACCCCAGGATGATGGGATCATTGCGATGGTACAGCCGCTTGATCTTGACGATGGGCTCGTTCCGCTCCGCGCTGGCGTAGTAACCGGTCCACTCGCCGAAGGGGCCCTCCACGCGGTCCTCGTTGAAGAGCACGTCGCCTTCCACCACGATCTCGGCGTTGGCCGGGACCATCAGGCCGGAATACGGCGCCTTCACCACCTCCAGGGGTTCGCCCCGGATTCCACCCAGGAAGTCGTACTCGGGCACCCCGTAGGGGACCTCGATGCTGCCGCCGAGGAACACCAGCGGATCGTGCCCGAAGGACATGGCCATCTTGAAGGACTCGCCGGTCTGTTGATACTTGTCCCGGTGAATGCGGCCGTGCTTGCCCGGCGAGATATAGAAACCCACGGTGTCCGAGTCGTGGACCATCACGCGATACGTACCCCAGTTGGTCCAGCCCTCGTCACGGTCGGAGGTGATGTCGATGCTGCCGGTGCCGATGTAGCGGCCGCCGTCCCGTTCGTGCCAGCGAGGCGTGGGGAACTTGAACAGGTCGATGTTGCCCTCCTCGAAGACGTTCTCGAACAGGGGGCTGTCCTTGAGCACCTTCGCGGGCACCGGCTTGATGTTCTTGTAGTGATTCCGCCAAGTGTTGACGAACTCCATCTTGCTGTCACCGGGCGGCAGATTCAACGTCAGGCCGATGCGCTTGCGTGAGGTCAACGTGTTGGACAGGACCCGGTAGCCGGCCGGATAATCCTTGATCTCGTCGAACAACACGGCCGGGCCGTCTTCCCTGCGCATGACCATTTCGGTGATGGCGCCGATCTCAAGATCCCAGTTGCACCCCTTGAGGGTCTTGAGCTCGCCCATGGCGTTCGCTTGTTCGATCCACTGACGACAATCATTGAATTGCATGGAACCTCCAATCCCTGGCGGTGAATTACGTTGGTTTGTCGGCCCGAAATCGTGCGGCCGGGCTGGAGCCACGGCCGACGGCCCGGCCACGCGCCGCTAAGGCGTCGGGCCGGCGTGCGCATGATGCGCGTGAAAAGCGAGGATCAGGCCTTCCGGTATTGCCCTCTTCCCGTGCGCTTGATGCGGCCTTCCTTGGACCAGCGCACGACCACCTGCCGGAGATAGGCACGCGGCTTCTCCTGGGCGGTCTCGTTGGCGCCGATGGTGTCCAGGGTGAACTCGTTGGGCAGCGTTTGGAAGATGGAATTCCAGTCGATCATGGAACCGCTGGGACCGCGCTTTTGCGGTCCGCGGGGACGCCCTCGACGCGGTGCCGGCTTGTCGTTCCCGGCCAGCATGCCGTAGATGACCTCATGCCGCTTGATCTCGTCGTTCAAGCCGTTGACCCGTTCGGTGGCCGAAGCCAATTCCTTCTTCAAGATATCGATCTGTTTCCGAACGCTGTCTCGCAAGTCCAACGCCATTTGGCTCCCCCGTGGCTGAAGTGTTTTCTAGGCCTTAACATGGCCCGCAAGAAAACACAACGCGCAAGTGCTCGGGGAAACGTGCTACCTGTATCAATTCGATCCTCCCGTCGACTACCTCACCTGCTTCGCAAACGCGGAACTATGTGGTATCCTCGACGCAATTGATCGAAAGGATACGGAAACAGTAGCCATGGCCAGAAGATGCACCATTTGCGGCAAGGGGCCCTCCGTGGGCAACAACGTCAGCCACGCCAACAACAAGACCCGGCGCCGCTGGCTCCCCAATCTGCAGCAGGTTCGCGCACGGTACAACGGCGCCGTGAAGCGCATCCGCGTCTGCACCCGGTGTCTGCGATCCGGCAAGGTCGAAAAGGTCGCTTGACGGACACTACCCCTGAACGCGGCTCGCCCGGTACACTCCCTTCACCCGCGAGATATCCTGCAGCACCCGCCCCAACTGATCGAAGCTGCCGATCATGATCTCGAAGGTGTTCACGGCCCTGTCGTCGAACGTTCGTATGTGAGCGCGCGCGATGTTGACGCCCGCCTCCGAGATGGCCGAACTGATGGCCGCGAGGAGGCCGGGTTTGTCCGCGCAGGTCACCTCGATCTTCACCGCCCGCGGCATTTTCACGTCGTCCGCCCAGTTCACTTCCACCTTTCGGGCCGGATCGCCCTCCAGGGCCGTCGGGCACCCCGCCACGTGGACCGTCACACCCCGTCCGCGCGTGATGATGCCGGCGATGTCCTCGCCCGGCAACGGATGGCAGCAGCGCGCGAACCGCACCAGCACGTCATCGATACCCGTGACGCGCACGCCGCGATCGCGTGACCCCACGAGCCGGAAAAGACGCTCCAGACCGCCCTCGATCTGCTCCTTGTCCTTGTGAATCTGTTCCGGCGGGAGCAGCTTGGCCAGCACTTGGTGCGACATCACCTTGCCGTAGCCGATGCCCGCCAGGAGACCTTCCTCGTTCCGGACTCCGAGGTCCCGTCCCAGCGTCTTGATGGTCCCTTGGTCCTCGAGCGCTTGGTAGTCGAGCCCGTGGCGGGCGAGGTCCCCTTCGAGGATCTCGCGACCCAGGGCCACGCTGCGCTCGCGCTGCTGCGCGGCAATCCAGGCGCGAATCCGGGATTTGGCGCGGGGCGTCTTCGCCACCTTGAGCCAGTCCCGGCTCGGGGTCTGCTCCTGGGTCGTGATGATCTCCACCGTGTCGCCGCTCCGCAGTATGTATTTGAAGGGGACGAGCCGCCCGTTTACCCGCGCGCCCGTGCAACGCTGTCCGATGTCGGAATGAATACGGTAGGCGAAATCGATGATGGTGGCGCCCTTCGGAAAGCTGTGGAGGTCACCCCCCGGCGTGAACACGTACACTTCGTCGGGGAACAGGTCCTCCTTGATGCTGTGCAGGAACTCCTGGGGATCGGAGAGGTGCTGCTGCCATTCGAGAAGCTGCCGCAGCCACGTGAAGCGCTGGAAGTCCGTTACCTGAAGGTCCTGGCCCTTCTTGTAGCGCCAGTGGGAGGCGATGCCCTCCTCGGCCACGCGGTGCATGTCGTGGGTGCGGATCTGGATCTCGATGCGCTGCGCATTGGGGCCGATGACGGTGGTGTGCAGCGACTGGTACATGTTCGCCTTGGGAAGCGCGATGTAGTCCTTGAACCGGCCCGGCACCGGGCGCCACTTGGAGTGGACGACGCCCATGGCCTCGTAACACTCGCGCTGGGTGTCCACCAGCACCCGAAAGGCCACGAGGTCGTACACCTGGCTGAAGTCCAGGCTCTGGTTCTCCATCTTGCGGAAGATGCTGTAGAAATGCTTGGGCCGTCCGCTTACCTCGCCGTCGATGCCCTCTTCGGCCAAGGCCTTGCTCATCCGCGATATGACGTCGTTGGTGTACTTCTCCCGGTTCTTCCGCTTCTGCGCCACGTTGTGCTTCAACTCGGCGTAGACTTCCGGGCGCAGGTACTTGAGCGCCAAGTCTTCCAGCTCGCTCTTGATCCAGTAAATCCCCAACCGGTGCGCGATGGGAGCGTAGATGTCCACCGTTTCCTGCGCGATGCGCCGCTGCTTCTCGACGGAAAGGTACTGCAACGTGCGCATGTTGTGCGTACGGTCGGCCAGCTTGATGAGCACCACGCGGATGTCCTTGGCCATGGCCAGAATCATCTTGCGGAAGTTCTCGGCCTGCTTTTCCTCCTGGCTGTTGAAATTGACCTGGCTCAGTTTGGTGACGCCGTCCACCAGCACGGCGATCTCCGCGCCGAACTGCTCCTCGATCTGCGGCAGCGTCGCCACGGTATCCTCGACGGTGTCATGCAGCATGGCGCCGATGATACTGGGAAGATCCAGCTTCAGGTCCGCCAATATTCCCGCCACCGCGAGGGGATGGGTCACGTAGGGTTCCCCGGAAAGACGCTTCTGTCCCTCGTGCACCTTCGCGGTGAACTGGTACGCCTGGCGCAACGGCTCCACGTCCGCCGTGGGCTGGTACTGCAGGACCTTTTCCACCAGCTCGTTGGCGGCGCCCTTGCCAGCCGTGCCGCGGGATCGGCGCCGGGAGCTTACACCGGCTTCCGCATCTGAATGAACCTGCAAACCTTCACCCTTTCAGCCGCGATGATGGCGGCAAGGCGTGCTACCGCATCGTCGACGTCGCGGTTCACGATGAAATAATCATACCCCGTGATTTCCTGAATTTCATGCCGCGCCCGCAACCAACGTTGCTCGATGGTCTTGCGCGCGTCCGTGCCCCGCGCCGCCAGCCGGCGCCGCAACTCTGCCAGCGACGGCGGCAGGACGAAGATGGAGACGGCGCTTTGAAAGTGCTCCTTGATCTGGCGCGCCCCCTGTACGTCGATGTCCAGCAGGACGTCCTGTCCTTTCCGGAGTTGCCGTTCCAGCATGCGCCGTGGCGTGCCGTAGAGGCTTCCGTGCACCTCGGCCCACTCCGCGAACTCGCCGGCGTCAAGCATCCGCCTGAATACCGGCTCGGACACGAAGTGATAGTCCTCGCCCTGAGTCTCGCCGGTCCGCGGCGCCCGGGTGGTGCACGACACCGACAGCCTCATCTCGGAGTGGACGTCCAAGACCCGCCGTGTCAACGTCGTCTTGCCCGCTCCCGAAGGAGCCGACACGATGAAGACGACGCCCGGACCGCGCCGGGCAAAGCTGCCGATCGTGACCGTCATTCCACGTTCTGGACCTGCTCGCGGATCTTTTCCACGCTTTCCTTGCCGCCCAGCACCAGCCGCACGACCTCGAGCTGCGGCGCCTTGGCACCGATGGTGTTCAGCTCCCGCTGAATCTCCTGCAGCAAGAAGTCGATCTTCTTTCCCACCGGCTCGCGCTCGCGCATCAGGCTGGCGAGCATCTCCACGTGGCTGCCGAGGCGCACCACCTCCTCGTTGATACTGCCCTTGAACGCGTTGCTGCCGGCTTCGCCCACCGGATTGGCCGCGGCGTTCTGCTCCTGGAGCCGCCGGTCGATGGACTCGGCGCTCTTCCCGAGCCGCCGGGACGTGTGGGTGAGCCGGCGCGCCTCCGCGGTCATGTCGCGCTTGAGGTTGCGCCCCTCCCGGTCGCGCGACCGGGTGAGCGCTTTCAGAGCCGCCTGCAGCGCGCGCAACGCAAGCTGCCGCTCGCCCGCTTCGATCTCTTCCGGCTCCTTGAACTGGAAGAGATCCGGCAGGCGCGGCACCAACTGGAGGTCGATGTCACCCTCGAGCCGGAAGCGTTGCTTGATACGCCGGAGCGCATCACAGTATTGCTCCATCAAGGCTTCGTCCACCTCCACGCGGTAACCGCGCCCCTTGAGCGGCGTCCGGTCCACGTAGATGTCGGTGCGGCCCCGGTGGATCTGCGCACGCGCCTGCTCCCGCAACTCGTCCTCGAGGCTCATGTAGAGCTTCGGCACGCGCAGGTGAACATCGGCGTGGCGGTGGTTGACGCTACGGATCTGTACCGAGACCTTGACCCGCCTGTCCTGGAGGATGGCTTGGCCAAAGCCTGTCATGCTTCTCATACACCCCCCGTATCACCTACGGCGTTTGCATGGCCTGGAGCGACTGCTCGAGCTGACGCAGCGCGTCGCCGAAGCCGGCCCAGTCGCCGGCCCGCAGGCGCTCCATCGAGCGCCGGTAATGCTCCAGTGCCCGGGCCTCGGCATCACCGCCCTGCTCCCTTGCCGCGGCGGACGTGACGGCGGGCGCGGGCGCCGCACCCTCGACACTTGCCGTGGAACCGAACAGCTCGCGCAGCGCGTCCTCCAGGTTCTCGCGCATGGCGATACGGTTGCCGAACACCGCGACCACCCGCTTGAGCTCGGGCAGCGATCCCTGCTCCGCCGCCAGGTACAGCGACTGAACGTACAGCAGCGAATCCTGGATGGGAATCGCCAGCAGGCTGCCGCGGATGACCTCCGAGCCGCGCTGGCCCCACAGGCTCAACTGCTGCGAGATGAAGGCGTCCTGGTCGATGCGGGCGTCGACCTGTTTGGGCCCATAGACCAGGCGGTCCTTGGGGAAATTGAGGGCCAGGAGCTTGCCGTAGTGGGTGCCGTCACTGCGCGCCGCCAACCACGCGCGCATATTGTCGCGGTTGTTGGGGGTAAAGGGCAGGAGCAGCACGAACTCCTCCTTCTCCTCCCCGGGCAGCCGCATGATGGTGTAGTACGGCTCTATCTGCCGCTCTTGCTCGTCCACCGTGCGGATGGGGACGCTCAACAGGTCCTCCTTGTTGTAGAAGACCTGCGGGTCCTGCATGTGGTAGGTGGCGTACATGTGCGCCTGCACCTTGAAGAAGTCCTGCGGATAGCGGACGTGGGAACGGAGCGCGTCGGGCAGGCCTTCCATGGGCTTGAACAGCCCGGGAAACCCGCTGGCGTAGGCCCTCACCACGGGATCGTCCCCGTCGGCGATGTAAAAGTCCACCGTGCCGTTGTACGCGTCCACCACGGTCTTCACGGAGTTGCGCATGTAGTTGCCGATCCCGTCCGTGGGCTCGGAGTAGGGATAGCGGTCGGAGGTGGTGTAACCGTCGATGATCCAGAAGAGCCGCCCTTCCGGCGTCACCACCAGGTAGGGGTCCTCGTCGAAATCGAGGAACGGCGCCAGCTTCCGCACACGGTCCTGGACTTTGCGGTGGTAGAGAATCCGGCTCTCCGGCGTGAGGTCGTTGGACAGGGAGATGCGCAGCGTAGCGAAACGCGCCGAGAACAGGAGTTTGCGCCAGAACGAGCGCAACGGCACACCGCCCTCGCCATCGTAGGTGGTGTAGACGTTCTGGTCGCCGGCCGGGTAGTCCAGCTCGCGCGCCCGCGTCTTGACGAACACGTAGTCGTTGGCCACCTCGCCGAAGTAGATCTCCGGCCGCGTCACCTTGAAGAAACCGTTGGATACCGGCGGGATGTTCTTGACGAAGAATTCGGGCAACCCTTCCTTGCTGATCTGGTTCACCGGGCTGAACACCACACCGTAACCGTGGGTGTAGATCAGATGCTCGTTGATCCAGATGCGGCTCGGAAGCTGCTCGTGGGACAGCTCGCGCGCCGACAGCATCACCTGGCGGTATTCGCCGTCGACCTGGTAACGGTCGTTGTCCACGTCCACGAACTCGTAGTAGGTGCGGATCTGCTGCAACTGGGCATAGGTGGACAGCAGTGGCTGGTAGTTCCACAAGCGGATGTTCTTGACGGTGGCGTCGTTCTCCTGCAGATCGTCCGCGGTCAGCACCTCGTTCACCGGGAACACCTGGGCCTCGACCCGGTCGAGACCGTAGGCATGCCGGGTCGAGCGGATGTTGCGCTCGATGAAGGGCGTTTCCGCCACCAGTTCGTTGGGGACCACGTGAAACTGCTGCAGGAAGGACGGATAGGCGTACATGCCCACGGCGTGCACCGCCGCCAGGGCGCCGAGACCGATGAAGAGGGTTCGCAAGCCCGGCCGGCGCATCTGCACCAGGCACAGCACCGCCACCAGCGCCGCCACCACCGCGAGCACGCGCAACGCCGGAAGGCGAGCGTGAATGTCGGTGTAGCCGGCGCCGAACACCACGCCGTTGTGCGAATTGAGCAGCTTGTAGGCGTCGAGCAGATAGCCGCCGCACAGGACCAGCAACACCAGCGCCAACAGCACCGAAACATGCATCTTGGCGGCGCGGTGCACCGACAGGCCGTTCTCGGAGTACTGGATGCCGCCGTAGAGGAAATGGACGAAGGTCGTGGCCACCAGGATCACGCCCAAGGCCACCAGGAACCAGCGGTAGACGGCGTCCAGAGCCGGGAGCTGGAACAGATAAAATCCGATATCCTTGTCCAGGAGCGGGTCCTGCATGCCGAAGGGAACCCCGTTGAAGTAGAGCAGCACGGACTCCCAGTGCATGGCCGCCTGAGGCGCGGCCAGGAAACCCAGCACCAGCGCCACCGGCAGCAGCAACCGGCGGATGAGGGGATCCAGCTCCTCGAAGCCCGGCACCTCGGGGTTGCTGCTCTGGAGCGGCACCACTCCCTCGCGCCGGCGCGCCGCGAGCTTGATGTTGAAATAGAAGAGCGCGAAGAACAGGAGCCCGGAGATCAGCCCCAGCGACACCTTGATCCACAGCGTCTTGGTGAATACCCCGGAGTAGCCGATCTCACGGAACCAGAGATAATCCGTGTAGAGGTAAACGGCCTCGCCGACGAGCGAGAACAAGATAAACGCGCCCAGCGCGATCAAACCGATGGACCTTCTCATGGTATCCTTTCAACGCTTCGGGGCCGCCGGTGCGGCTCAGAACGCGCCCTTGTAGGAATATTCGATTTCGGCGCTGGTGATGAACTCCAGCAGTGCCGCCCGGCCCTCTTCGGTGGCGCGCCGGGCGCGCACGATGGCGGGACCCACCTCGGCCGGGTCCTCCACGCGCTCGGCCCATCCGCCCATGGCGCGGGCCATGTCCGCGTAGTTTCCGCCCAGGTCGCGGCTGCCGTAACGCTCGTGCGACACCGTCATGTGGCGCGTCTCCACGGCCATGGTGGAGTTGTTGAGCACGATGGTCAGGATCGGGAGGTTCGAGCGCACCGCGGTCTCGAAGTCGAGCCCGGTCATGCCGAACGCGGCATCGCCCATGAAGTTCACGACGAACTTGTCCGGCGCCGCCAGCTTGGCGCCGAGGTTCAATCCCAGTCCGGTACCCAGGCCGTGGGACTTGCCCCACCCCAGGTACGAGCGCGGCCCGGCCGAGCGGTAGAAGGGCATGATCTGGTCCCGCGGACTGCCGGAATCGTGAGTGACGATGGCCTCCGCCGGGTCCACCGCCTTCATGAACTCGGCGATGACCCGGTACGGGTTGATGGGGACCTCGTCGGAGGAGAGCTTCTCGTTCCACGCATCGAGCCACGTGGCGCGCAGCTCGGCGATGGCGCGAACGGGGGAACGATCGTCCCGGGAGCGCCCGTTCAGCAGGTCCCTGGCCGCCTCGACGAACTGCCGCAGCACGAGCCGAGCGTCGCCGATGACCGGGTACTCGACGTCGTAGTTCTTGCCCACGTCGATGGGATCGTCGATCACCTGGATGAAGGTCTTGTCCGCCGGGATCGGTGTGGTCATGGGATGCCGGGTGAGGCTCGTGCCCGCGGCCAGCACCACGTCGGCCTGGCTGAGGAAGTGGTACACCGGCAGATTCATGACGCCGGAGGCGCTGCCCAGCGCCAGCGGGTGGGATTCGGGGAAAGCGCTCTTGCCGCCCATGGTGGTGACCACGGGCACGCGGGTGAGCTCCGCCAGCTCCAGCAGCTCCGGCGCCGCCTCGGCGTAGAGCACCCCCTGGCCGGCCAGGATCACGGGATCCCGCGCTTCCAGCAGCGCTTTCGCCGCCGCCATGACGTCGCCCGGGTCCGCCTGCGACACCGCCGCCTTCACCGGGCGGTACCGCTCCACGACCGCCGCATCGAGCTCTTCCCCGGCCACGTCCACGGGGATCTCCACCATCACCGGTCCGGGACGTCCCATCTTGAGGCGCGCGAACGCCCGCCTCATGGCATCGACGATCCGGTCCGCCGTGGTGACCTGCTCCACGAACTTGGTGACCGGCGCGTAGTTCCTGACGGAGCTGAACTGGGGAAAGACGCCGTCCCGTTCGCGCGAGTGCCCCAGGGGCAGGAGCAGCATCGGCACGGCGTCCGAGAAAGCCGTGGCCACGCCCGCGTAGGCGTTCTCCGCCCCGGGACCGAACTGCATGGCGAACACGCCCGGCGGCGTGCCGTTGTTGACCCGGCTGTATCCGTCCGCGATCCCCACCCCCACGCGCTCCTGGCGGCAGATCACCGGCCGGATGCCCGCCGCGGCCGCCGCTTCGATCAGGGTCGACGTGGGGAAGGCACTCAGGTAGGGCACCCCTTCGCGCTTCAGGATCTCCGCGATGACGTCCACCGTTCTCATGGTATCGACTGCTCCCTCCCAACCCTCCCGGGCAGGTTCATTCATTCTCCGGCAACGGCAGCGCGAAGTCCCGGCAAAGCGCGTCCCATGTGCCCAGCTCGGCCAGCGTTCGCAGGGTCGCCAGGGTCGGCGGGATGATGGCCATGCGCCCCCGCTCCGCTCGTTGCAGCCCCTCGGCGGGGGTGATCCAAAGACTCTCCGTCACCTCTTCCGATACCTCCAGCGGCGTCTGCCCCTCCGGCAAGACGGCCAGGAAGAAGCGGGTGTCGAAGCGCATGGCGTAACGCTCGGGCGTGGTGCGGTGGTAGAAGTAGACGAGCTTGCCGACGTCGCAGCAGAGCCCTTCGGACGTCAGCAGTTCCGGGAAGCTGACTTCACGGCCCAGCAGCGCGGTGCGCCTTGCCACCACGCGTTCCCAAGCTTCCGGCGCGACGGCCGCGCCGTTTTCCCGGACCACGCACAGCAGCACCCCCACTTCCTCGTACAGCTCGCGGATGGCCGCCACCCTGTGCCCCATGGCGTCCTCGGCGCTCAACTCGTCCCCCAAACGCGCACGGGCATCCGCGGGCGAGAGTCCGCGACACAGATCCAGCATCGCCGGCGAGGCATCCGCCCCCTTGACCGCGCCTCCGGGAAACACGAAGAACCCGCCGAGGAAACGCATTTCACGGGGCCGCCGTGTCATGAAGATCTCGAACACACCGGCATGCGCCGGACGCACGAGCACGAGGGTGGATGCTTTTTTGGGAACGGCTGGAACCGACTCTTCCTGCATGTATCCTCGGTGTGACCGGTGGAACCACCGTCCGTCGGCCGTCTTGGCGTTACCGGGCGCGAAGCTTGGCCATCAGGCTCTCGTAGGAACTCCGGTTGATCACGCGGTTGAACTGGGCGCGATAATTGTTGACCAGGCTGATGTCCTGGATGACGATGTCATAGATGAGCCACTTGCCGGCGGCCTCCACCCGGTGCAGGCGGTAGTCCAGGTCGAACCTGCGTCCCTTCCGGTCCACGATCCGGGTCTCGACCTGGGCGTAACGCCCGTCGATCTCCTCACCGGTGAAATGCACCCGCTGGCTTCTGAAACCGGCGATGCGGCTCGTATAGGTCTTCTCCAGCAAGGCACCGAAGAGCCGGGTGAACTCTTGCCGCTCCTCCGGCGTCCGACGGCGCCAGTGGGCGCCCAGCGAGCGCCGGGCCATCTCGGGGAAGTCGAAGAGCGGCAGAAAGACCGCCCGCACCCCTTCTATCCTGGCGTCCTCCTGAAGGCTGGAATCACCGAGGATGGCAAGACCGGCGCGCAACGCCTGCTCGACCTCGCTCCTGGGACCCTCCTCCGCCCACGCGGTCGGCGCCAGGCAACACGCCACCAACAGCAACCCGCACAGCCACGAGCGTCCGGAGCTCACGCGTGCACCTCGCATTTCCGCAAATGTCCGCTCCATGACACCCTGACTCCCCCAATCTAAGCGATTATCTCCGGGAAGCCAAACAAGACGCGGCCCGCGCGCCCTGGTAAGGGGACAAGCAGTGAATCAGGCCAGCCGGACCATCTTGGAGAAGTCGTACACGGCGGGGACGTCGCCCTCGAACTCCCATTCCACACGGGACGCTTCGGGCTCTTCGGCCATGTGCCGTTGGAGGAAACGCAACAACAGGGCCCAGGCGCCCTCGGCCGCTTCCGGCCGGTAGCGCCCCGGCATGGTATCGTTGAGCCAGCCGTGGGGCGCGTCGCGGAAGATGCGGATGTTGTAGGTCTTCCAGGCGTCCTCCAGCGCGCGCCTGAAACGGCGCACGTCATCCACCGAGATGATGTGGTCGCTGTCGCCGAACACCCCCAGCACCGGGCAGGACAAGCGCTGGATGAACTCCCCCACCGAGACCGGGCGCTCCTCGTGGGGCTCCCAGTCGCGTTGGTAGATGCCGCCGTAGAACACCACCGCGCAGCGCAGGTCGTCTCGGTGGGCCGCCGCCAGCAGCGGCTGTCGTCCCGTCTGGCACACGCCCATCACGGCGATACGCACGCCGTCGACATCGTCGAGACCGCGCAGGTAGTTGACGCACTCGTCCAAGTCCGTCAGCGCCTCGTCGTCACGGATGCCGACGCCGATATCGCCGCGCTCCAACGCTTCCCGGTCGCCGGTGAAGCGAGAGAACATGTCGGGCGCCAGGGCCACGTAGCCATTCCGTGCCAGTCGCTCGGCGATGTCCGTGGTGTGCCGCACGACACCGTAACGTTCATGGAGCTGGATCACGGCGGGGTGACGGCCGCCCTCCGCGGGTCTCGCCAGATAGCCCTTCTTGCCCGGAGCGAACTCGACCTCGGATATCATTTTCGGTCCTCCTTGGTGCTCCGTGCAGCCGCACGGCGTGGACGCATGTGTCTCGATGCTCGAATACGTAACAGATACGGCGAGATGAAGCGACGGCCTTCGACGGGAGCGCGGGCGACCCGTGGTTGGCCGACACAAGAACCGCAACACCCGGCGAAAAGGGTTCGCGAACCGTCGGACGTATTTGCGGGACGCCGCGACAGATTGTACGCTCTGGGCTGGTCGCTTGTTCTTGAATCGCCCATGCCGTGCATCACGCGAATCGAAGCGCGTCCCCTGGACGTTGCCCTGAAGGCGCCTTTCACCATTTCCGGCGCGCGCCTGGACGCGGTTTCCAACGTCGCCGTGCGACTGGAACTCGCCGGCGGCGTGAGCGGGTGGGGGGAGATTCCCATCCTGCCCACGGTCACGCCGGAAGATCAGGCCACGGCGCTGGCGGCGGCACGCCGGGCGGGAGCGGAATGGATCGGCAAGGAGGCGCTGCGCTGGCGCCCGCTCCTGGGCGCGCTCTCCGCCACGCTGGCCGGCGCCCCCACGGTGCGGGCAGGGCTGGAAATGTCGCTTCTCGACGCCCTGGCGCGGAGCCACGGCATGCCTCTCTTCGAGTACTTCGGCGGCGCCTCCGTGTCCGTGGAGACCGACATCACCATTCCCATCTGTGATCCGGCACAGGCCGAGGCCCTCGCCTCGGAATATCGCGCCCGCGGTTTCACCACGCTGAAGACCAAGGTCGGCGGCGACGTCGACGGGGACATCGAGCGCGTACGCGCCATCCGCGCGGGTCATCCGGGGTGCCGTCTCATTCTCGACGCCAACGAAGGCTACGACGCCGAACAGACACTGGCCGTGCTGTGCACGCTGCGCCGCCTGGGTATGGAGCCCGCCCTGCTGGAACAGCCGGTGCCGCGAGAGGATTGGGAGGGCCAGGCGCGCGTCGCGCGCGAGGCGGGGGTGCCGGTGGCGGCGGACGAATCCTGTCGCTCCGCCGAGGACGCCGCGCGCATCGCGCGCGACGGTCTCGCGCAGGTGATCAACATCAAGCTAGCCAAGTGCGGCGTGGCCCAGGCGCTGGAAATCATCGCCATCGCCCGCGCCTCCGGCCTCGGGCTCATGATCGGCGGCATGGTGGAGACACGTCTGGCCATGGGCTTCAGCGTCCATCTGGCGGCCGGCACCGGAGCCTTCCAATGGATCGACCTGGACACTCCCCTGCTGCTCGCCGAGGATCCGGTGCGCGGCGGGTACACCGTCAACGGCCCGCGCTATGAACTGGGGCATATCAGCGCCGGCCACGGCGGGGAGTTGACGGCGCGGTGAAGTTCCAGCCCGCCATCATCGTGCACGGCGGCGCCGGACGCGGATCGGGCTCCGAGCGGCGCGAACGTCTCGCCGGTTGCCTGGCGGCGGCCCGGACCGGTTGGACGGCAGTGCGCCGGGGGCGCTCGGCGCTGGAGGCGGTGGAAGAGGCCGTGGCCGTGCTCGAGGACGATCCGCGGTTCAACGCGGGCACCGGTTCGTCGTTGAACGCGGCCGGCGAGGTGGAAATGGACGCGGCGCTCATGCGCGACACCCTCGAGGCCGGAGCCGTGGCCGCGGTCTCCGGCATCCGCAACCCCATCCGCTTGGCGCGGAAGGTGCTCGACGACGGCCGTCACGTGATGCTGGCGGGCCAAGGTGCCCGCGACTTCGCGCGCCGGGCGGGCATCGAGCCGGTGCCGGGCGATACCCTGACAACCCAGGCCCAGCGCAACCGCTGGAGCGCCGGCCACGGCACGGTGGGCTGCGTCGCCGTCGACGCTCGCGGCCGCCTCGCGGCCGGCACCTCCACCGGCGGCACCCCGGGAAAGCTCCCCGGCCGTGTCGGGGACTCGCCGCTCATCGGTTGCGGCACCTACGCCGACGCCGTCGGCGCCGCCTCGTGCACCGGACAGGGCGAGGCCATCATCAAGGTCCTGCTGGCCAAGACCGCGGTGGACCTGATGGCCGCGGGGCTGATGCCCGCGACCGCGGCGCAACGCGCCGTGGAGTTGCTGGAGCGGCAGACCGGCGCGCAGGCCGGCCTCATCCTGGTAGACCGCTACGGCGCCGTCGGTTTCGCCCACAACGCCGAAGAGATGCCGGTGTGCGTCCTCACTCCGGAGGGGCAAACCGCCACGGCGAGCTGACGGGCCAATGCGCCGCGCGGAGACCCTTTCCGTCATTCCCGCGGAACAGGCCGCGTCAAAACTCCACCTGGCCACGACCCGGCAGCGGTCCCCCGAATCGTCATTCCCGCGAAAGCGGGAATCCAGGGGTGGCGAGGCCGAGAAACGCCCTATAGGGCCCCACCACCACCCCTGGATTCCCGCTTTCGCGGGAATGACGATTCGGGGGGTTGTTGCCTCTCTCAGATGGTGTCTTGACACGCCTGTTCCGCCGGAATGACGGTTCGAATCGTCAAACGCCGAAACGCGCCAAGCCCAGCGCCGCCAACCCGGCCTTGAGATTGTCGGGCGGCATCGGCGCTAGCAGAAGTTCGCGCACCGCCTCACCGCCCCCGGATTCCGCCACCCGCGCCATCACGGCGTCGAACGCCACTTCGGCCTCCGCCCATTCACGCACGGGATAAAGGGCGTCGAGCGCCGCCAGACGCAGCTCGTAGGGCTCCCGGTACGCGCCCGTGGCTTCGATGAACTCCCGCACGGGCGGCGAGACAGCGTCGGCGGCCGGCCCTCCGACCCCGCGCCGCACGGCGCTCGAGGACTGGTCCCGGAGGTGCGGCGGCAACGTCAACGGTTGCACCCGGTCCCTGTAGGGAACGTTCTCGGGCCGGTCCAGCAGAACGCGCAACGCCTCGGCACCCCAAGCCTCGCGGTTGGCCGCGATCAGCCGCACCTGCGCGAACAGGGTGTCCAGCGCGGCGTCGCGGTCTTCGTAGTACCGGGGGTCGAATATCTGCAGCACCTTGTCCATGCCGACGATGAACCACAGGTCCGCGTCGCCGCCGAAACACGCGCGGAACGCGGGCGCCTGATCGGAGTAGAGGCCGCGGTTGACCACCACGGCCGCGGTCCGGACATCGTCCGCGGTCAACAATGAAAGCAGCAAGAGCCGGTCCTCGCGGCACAGCCCTTCCACGCGTTCCTTGTCGACGGTGACGCTGCTGAGGGAGAAGGCGACGGTGTCGAGATCAAACCGCCGCCGAGCCGCCCGAGCCAGCTCCAGATGGGCGACGGTAGGCGGGTTGAAGGAGCCCGGCAGCACACCCACACGGCCGCCGCGGACGGGCTCCGAGCCGTCCACCAGGACGGCCCCGGGCGCATCCGCGGCCTCGATTCGTTCCAGCGCCTCCCGGAAAGCGAAGAGGCGCTTCAAATCGAAGAAGTCGTGGGGCGACGCACTCTCCTACTTCCAGATGTGGGGACTCTCTTCCTCGGGGAAGTAGACGCCGCAGAAGGGACAGTGGAACTCCATGCCGGAGCCCAGCATGTGCGGGTTCACCACGAACTTCTCGGTGCATTTCGGACAAGTGATTTCGACTGCCTGACCCATGAGGGGTTCCTTTCGTTCTGAATGAATGCCGCCGCGTGTGCTACACGGTCGCCGGAACGATCCGGCTGCCTACGACCAGTACGTGGTCCGGTCGATGGGAATGTGCGACAGGATCTCGCCCGGAATGAAATCCTCGACCTTGACGCGCTCCATGGCCTCGTCCGGCACCTTCGACACCGGCGAGAAGGGCCGGTCCAGCGGCCGCGTGGCGTCGACGATCATCCCGGAGGTCTTGATCTCGTCCACCAGCGACGGATCCAGGAAGTTGCCGCGGAAGAGCGGCTGCAGGATCGAGATCTGGCGGTGCGGCTGCACGCGCGTGGCCAGCGCCCACAGGATGTCCGTGGGGTTGTACACGTTGATGTCCTCGTCGAACACGAAGACGTTCTTGGTGTGGTCGAAGGTCAGGGCCGCGGCCGCCGCGCGCCCGGGGTCGCCCTCGGACATCTTCTTCATGGCGATGAAGACGTTGTAGTGGGCGTGGCGCCCCATCTTGCACACCGCGGTCACGCCGGGCACCGCCTCGCGGCAACGGCGCAGGTAGGCGCCCTCACGCGGCAGGTCCATCCACGGCTTATCCCCTTCCGGAGTGATGATGGACTGGAACATGGCGCCCTTGCGCCAGTTCATGGCCGTCACCTTGTACTCCACACAGGTGGTGTAGCGCTGTGGCCCGAGATAGCCCGGGGCCTCGCCGAAGGGACCTTCCACCACGCGCTTGTTGGGCTGGAGCAGGCCCTCGATGACCACCTCGGCATCGGCCGGGATCAGGAAGTTGTCGCCCCAGGTGGAGGACGGCGTCAGCCGCAGCGGCTCCTGCATGTAGCCGCCGATGATGTCGAACTCGCTCACCTCGAACGCACCGCTGTAACACGCGCCCATGTGATAGGCCGGATGGTGCCCCAGCACGGTGGCCACGGGGCACTCCATGTTGTTGTCCTCGTAGTCCTTGAAGATCTTCCACAAGTGGCGCGGCGAGGCGTACAGCGCCGTGCTCTGGGGCGACTTCACCTCCATGCGGTGGTACGAGCAGTTGTAGATGCCGGAGGTGCGCTCCTTGGTGACGGTGGACATGACGATGTAGGGACCGCCGTCCATGTAGTGGTGCCGCATCACCGGGATCTGGTAGATGTCGACGTCCTTGCCGGTCTGGACGTTCTGCATGACCGGCGCCTGATCGCGCTCGATGACCACCGGCTCGAGGCGGTGCTCCTCGCGCTCCAGGCAGATGTCGGTCATGACCTCCCGGCTCGTGTTCTTGTCCAGGCCGAGGGCCACCTGGGTCTTGCCCTGGGAGATCTCGCAGTTCATGGTCAGCTTGATATCCGACGGCTGTCCATGGAGGTTCAGCGGCTTGTCGAACACCAGGATGGGGAACTTGCGCATCTCGTCCAGGTGCTTGATGAGCGCGCTCACGTCGTAGTGAGCCGGATCCACCTGCTTGGTCACGTGGACAACCTCGTTGGGAATCTCACGCCGGCAATCTTCCAGAAACGATCCCAGGCTCTTGGGCATGTGTCACCTCTCTCGAATGTGTTGAGTGGAAGTTGGATTCTCCGAAGATTTCGCGTTCTTAGCCGAAGGACCGAAGGTTGTCAAATCGCGCCGGGGCGCGGTTCGCGGGTTGACATCCGGTCACGACCCGCAATACAAGGGCGTTGGACCAACTCAGGAAGGAGCACACCATGAAACGACTCTTCGCAGTCCTCGCAACCGCGATCACCGTCCTGTTCCTCGTCTTCGGGAGCGCCACCCAGGCGGTCGCCGAGGTTTCCTTCAAGGGCAAGACCGTCGCCATCCTGATCCCTTACAGCGTGGGCGGGGCCGCCGACATCATGGCGCGCCAGATGCTGCCGTTCATCGGCAAGCAGATCCCCGGAAACCCCACCGCGATCATCCGCAACATGCCCGGCGGCGGCGGCATCGTGGGCGAGAACTGGGTGTACAACTCCGCGCCGGCCGACGGCACCATCATCGGGCAGTTCTCTACTTCGGTCACGGACACCATCTTCAAGCCCGACAAGGTCAAGTTCGAGTTGGCCAAGCTGCGCTGGCTCGGGGGGGTGCGGGAAACCACCATCGCCTTCGCCAGCAAGGACCTGGGCATCAGCAAAGGGACGGAACTGGCCGGGTTGAAGAAGAAGGTATTCTTCGGCACCACGTCGATCCAGAGCCCGCGCGCCATGCTGCCGCGGCTGCTCATGCGCATCCTGGACCTCGACCACAAGGTGGTGACCGGCTACGGCAGCAGCGGCGACATGCGCGCGGCCCTTCGCCGGGGCGAGCTGAACCTGACCAACGACAGTCAGAGCGCCTACTTCACCGCGGTGGAGCCCATGGTCAAGGAAGGCGTCGCTGTCCCCTTGGCCCAGGAAGGCACCGTCCAGGACGGCAAGATCATCCGGGACCCGCGTCTGCCGGACATCCCCACCTATTTCGAGATCGTCCTGGAACTCAAGGGGGAGTCGATACGCAAGGACGTGCGCTACCGCGCCATGGAGACCCTGGCCTTCCTCGCCGGCGTCCGTCGCGGCTGGGTCTACGCGCCCCGCGTTCCCAAGGCGACCTTCGACACCATGGCCGCGAGCTTCGACCGGTTCCTCAAGGACCCCGAGATGGTCGCCCACTTCGAGAAGGCCATCGGCTTCAAGCTGATCTCCCTCAACGCACCCCAGGCCCAGTCCATCATCGACCGGGTCGTGGAGATCCAGAAGAGCGATCCCGAGGCCGTCGCGTTGCTGAAGGCCATGGCACAGAAGCCGTGAACGACCCCTTGGGCTGAGAAGGGGCACTCACACTCGTGACCGGCAACCGACGCCTGACCTGGCTGGCCATCCTGGTGGTCCTGGGGTTGTGGATCTATCTGGCCCAGGACATGGCGGCGGAGATCGGCTCGGCCTCCGTGAAGGGGCTGCTCCGGGTCTTCGCCTGGCCCGCCTTCGGCTACCTTCTTCTCGGGAACCTCATCGGCTTCGCCGTGGGCATGCTGCCCGGTCTCGGCGGACCCGTGACCATGGCCCTCATGCTCGGGTTCGCGTTCCAGCTCAAGATGGACGCGGTGGAGGCGTTCTCCTTCCTGCTGGGCATGATGGCGGTCACGGCCACCACCGGCGACATCACATCGGTCCTCTTCGGTATCCCCGGCGAGGGATCCACCGCCTCCACCATTGTCGAAGGTCACCCCATGGCCAAGAAGGGCGAGGCGGGGCGTGCGCTGGGCGCCTCGCTGATGAGCTCGCTCATGGGCGCCCTCGTCGGCGCCTGCGCCATCGCCATCGCCATCCCCATCGTGACGCCGCTGGTGCTGTCCCTGGGCACGCCCGAGTTCTTCATGCTCACGGTGGCGGGCGTGACCTTCGTCGGCGCCCTGAGCGGCGGCAGCGTGGTCAAGGGCCTGGCCGCGGGAGGACTGGGTTTCATGTTCTCGCTGGTGGGCCTGGACCTGCAGACCGCCACCGAACGCTTCACGTTCGGCTTGATCTACCTGTGGGGGGGTGGCGAGACGGGCGGCGCGGGCATCGGGCTGGTGCCCGCCACGGTGGGGCTCTTCGCCATACCGGAGATCGTCGATCTGGCGACCAAGGGGGGGAGCATCGCCCAGGCCCATGTGGGGCGTCTGGGAGGCGTGCTCGAGGGCGTGAAGGACGCCCTGCGCCACTGGTGGCTGGTGATCCGCTGCAGCGCCATGGGCACCTACATCGGCATCATCCCGGGCATGGGCGGCCCCGTTTCCCAGTGGGTGGCGTACGCCCACGCCATGCAGTCCGCGGGCAAGCAGGACCAGGTGGGCACCGGGGTCATCGAGGGCGTCCTCGGCCCCGGCGCGGCCAACAACTCGACCCTCGGCGGCGCGCTCATCCCCACCATCGCCTTCGGCATCCCCGGCAACGTCACCACCGCCATCCTTCTGGGAGCCTTCCTGATCCTGGGGCTGCGCCCGGGCACGTCCATGCTCACCAAGGACCTCGACGTCACCCTCTCGCTGGTGTGGGTGCTGGTGGTGTCCAACGTCATCACCGTGTCCGTGTGCTTCCTGTTCCTGAACCAATTGGCGCGGCTCACGCGCATCAAGGGGACGCTGCTGATCCCGCCGCTGTTGTTGTTCATCTACCTGGGGTCCTACACCCACAGCAACAGCATCGGCGACATCGTCATCACGCTCATCTTCGGCGCCCTGGGCTGGCTCATGGTGATGTTCGACTGGTCCCGCCCGGCGCTCCTGCTGGGGCTGGTGCTGGGGCGGCTGGCGGACAACTACCTGTGGATCACGTACTCGCGCTACGAGTTCGGCTTCCTCGCGCGCCCGGGGGTGCTCATCATTCTCGGCATCATCATCGTGAGCATCGCCTACCCGCTCATCAGCCAACGCCGCCGCGCGCGGGCGGCGGAACCGAGGCCATGAGCTTCCGCGGATACTCCACCGTCTTCACGGGCGCGTTGTTCCTGATGTTGGCCTGGGGTCTGTGGGAAGCCTCGAAGTGGGAGATCCAGGCGAGCCTCATGGCGTGGATGATCGGACTTCCCACCGCCGGACTGCTGGCGCTCCAGCTCGCGCGGCAACTGGCGGGCAGCGACGAGAAGGCCGCGCCGACGGACGCGGGCGAACCGGGAATGTTGGACGCCTCGCTCCTGGAACAGGAGGGCGACGACCTCGACCCGGCGGAGGAACGGCGCCGCACCGCGAGCATCATCGGCTGGATCCTCTGCTTCGCCCTCGCCATCTGGCTCCTCGGCTTTCAGTTCGGCGTGGGGCTGATGACGTTCCTCTACCTGAAAAGCGCCGGGGAGAGCTGGCTCACCGTGGTCTCCATCACCACGGCCGTGCTGGGCGCGGTGATGCTGGCGTTCGACTGCGGCATGCACATCTTCTTCGCCGAGGGCAAGCTGTTCGTCTGGACCGGCCTGACCACGAGCCCGCTCTTCACCAGCGTGTGCTACCAGGTATCGGTCCTGGTCGGCGCCAGGTAGAAGGGGCCCGGGACCCTACACCCCGTATAGCGCCCGGCCGTTGTCGCTCAGGATCTTCCGCCTCTGTTCCGCGGAAATGGTATCGTTGCCGTTGAAAATCGTGAACGCGTCCACCTCGCTGGAGGCGTCGGTGTGGCCGTAGTCGGTGCCGATGACGATGTTGTCGTCGCCCGCGTACTTGAGGACGTAGGGGAAGTCGTCGTCGGTCTGGGCCGACACGTAGATGTTGAACGCCTTCATGGGGTCCGTGGGATACTCCGCCGTCCCCGACCTCCGGATGGTCTCGTTCACCACCCACGGCACCCATTGGGCGGAGGACTCGATGAATCCCCAACGCAGGTCCGGAAACACCTTGGGCACCTCACTCATCATCACCGTGAAGCAGGTGGAGACCGTGGGGATGCGGAACACCGGCAGTCCGCCGCCACTGTCATAGCGCGGCCGGAACTGCGTCGCCATTTTGGGGCTCCCGATAGCGATATGGATGCCCATCATCATGTCGAGGCGCTGGGCCTCGTCGAAGATCGGGTAGAAATATGGATCCACCAGGTGCCGGTCACCTTCGAAGGGACGGAGGCACACGCCCACGGCGCCGTTCTCCCGGGCGAAGCGGATCTGCTCCAGCGCTTCGCCGATGGTCATGGCCGGCACCACCGCCACCCACCGGAGCCGCCCGTTACCCTGCTTCCACACGTCCGCCATCCAGCGGTTCCAGCTCGCGCACAAAGCGATCTCGACGTCGGCGCGGTCCGTGACCTGCTCGATCCACAGCGTGTTGTACAGGATCTGCACGTCGATGCCGAGCTTGTCGAGGTGGTCGACGCGGAGTTGCACGTCGCGCAGCTCCCGCGCCTCCTTCGGCGTCTGCATCTGCCGCCCGGCCTGGGCCGAGACCTCGTCGAGCTGCTGCTCGCTCAGGGTGCGGAAACGGAAGCCCAGCACCTTCCCGTCCAGCACCCAGTACTGTGCCGTGGAGTCCTCGGGGGCGAAGAGCTGCGGCCGGAACTTCTTCTCGGACGCTTCCAGGTAGTCCCACGTGTTCTCGGTCTCCACCACGTGGGCGTCCGAGTCCACCACCAGGGTCTTTCCGTTGCCGGACATGTTCCTTCTCCTTTCGTGCGCGACCCGCGGGCGGCGGTCACGCGATGCCGTAGAGTTCCTTGGGATTGTCGCTCAGGATCTTCCAGCGCGCCGTGTCATCCACCGTCGTCTCCGCCTTGAACCGCGTGATGGCGTCCACCTCGCTGGACGTGTCGGTGTGGCCGTAGTCGGTGCCGATGACGATGTTGTCCTCGCCCGCGTATTTCAACACGTACGGGAAGTCGTCGTCGCACTGGGCGGTGACGTAGACGTTGTACTCCTTGAGGGGATTGTCGGGATAGTCGGTACCCGCGCGCCGCCGGGCCTCGTTGACGATCCAGGGAATCCACTGGGCCGAAGTCTCGATGAACCCCCAGCGCAGCTTGGGAAAGACGCGCGGCACCTCGCTCATGATGAGCGAGAGGCAGGTGACCACCGTGGGGATGCGGAACGGCGCGAAGCCGCCGGTCTTGTCGTAGCGCGGGCGGAAGTGCGCCATGAGTCCGGTGCTCGCGTTGGCGATGTGCACGCCCATGGCCAGGTCCAGCGCCGAGGCCTCCTCGAACACCGGATAGAAGTAAGGGTCCACCAGGTGCCGGTCGCCCTCGAAGGGGCGCATGCACACCGCCACCGCGCCGTGCTCGCGCGCGAAACGCATCTGCTGCACGGCCTCGTCCAGGGCCATGGCCGGGATCACGCAGGACCACCGGAGCCGTCCCTCGCCTGCCTTCCACACGTCCGCCATCCAGCGGTTCCACGCCAGGCACAGGGCAACCTCGGCGTCGGCCCGGTCGGTGACCCGCTCGATCCACATGGTGTTGTGCATGACCTGCACGTCCACCCCCAGCTCGTCGAGGTGCGCCAGGCGCAGGTCCACGTCGTCCATCTCGCGGGAGGCCTGGGGCGTGGTGAATCTCCGCCCCTTCTTCTCGGACAGCGCGTCGAGCTGCTGTTCGCTCAGCGTCGCGAAACGAGCGCCGCGGATCTTGCCGTCCATGACCCAGTACTGCATGTCCATGTCCGGCGAGCCGAACAGCGCGGGCCTGAACTTCTTGTCGGACCCTTCGAGGTAGTCCCAGGTGCGCTCGGTCTCGAGAACGTGGGCGTCCGCGTCCACCACCACAGGGTGTCCGTTCCGTGTCATGATTTGTCTCCTCGGCGGAATTGACCTAGACTCGCGACAGGTGTCCTTCTCTGCCCCGCACACCCGCACTAGTTAACGAACCCTTGGATTGGGTGTCAAGAAGTTTGCGGGGCCGCATCCCACACGGACGGGACGCCCATACGGCAGCCCCGTGCGGAACATCCTTACCATCTCGCTGATTCTTCTGTCGCTGGCGCTCGTCTCGGTGTTCGTGGTCGCCGCGTCCGGGGCGTGGAACCGGGACTGGCGCACCGCCAGCCGGGAAAGCTCCGGCATCGCGCCGGACCCCGCACGTACGCCCGAGGCCGTGGTTCAACTCTATGCGGCGCGCGCCTTCAACTGGCGCGGCATATTCGGCGTGCATACGTGGATCGCCACCAAGGAACCCGGGGCACCGGCGTACACCGTCTACCAGGTGGTGGGCTGGCGCCTGTACCGCGGCCTGCCGGTGGTTTCGGTGCAGCAAGACATTCCCGACCGGCTGTGGTTCGACAGCCGCCCGCGAGTCATGGCGGACCTGCGCGGGGCGGCGGCCGAGCGCGCCATCGAGGGCATCCGCGAAGCCGCCGGGAGCTACCCGTATCCGGAGGAGTACCGGCTGTGGCCGGGCCCCAACAGCAACACCTTCACCGCCTACATCGGCCGCCGCGTGCCCGAGCTCGGGGCCGCGCTTCCCGCCAACGCCCTGGGCAAGGACTATCTGGACAAGGGAGCCTTCCTCGCCCGCGCGCCCAGCTACACCGGCTGGCAACTCTCCGTATACGGCGCGCTGGGGCTGACGCTCGCCTTGCAGGAAGGGATCGAGATCAACGTTCTCGGGCTCGTCTTCGGACTCGACGTGACGCGGCCGGCGCTCAAGCTTCCCTTCGTGGAGCGCATCGGCCTCAGCAGGGATCTGCCGGAACGATGAGGACCCGGCGCCCGGACCGACGTTCATGACCCCGCAATTCCTGGCCCTGGTGACGTCGTTCTTCTACGCCGGCTGCTTTCTCGCCGCCCGGCGCGGACTGATGTACTCCACGCCGGTGACCGCGGCCTACGTGGCGTTGAGCGTCAACACCACGATCCTTTGGCTGGTGGCGTTCATGACCGGCGGCGTGCGCGCCATCCCGTTCATCGCCATCGCCTGCTTCGCCGTCGGCGGCTGGCTGCAACTCGTCACACGGCTGTGCGCCTACACCGGCGTGGCGCGCATGGGGGCATCGGTCACCAGCACGGTGCAGGCCACCAATCCCCTCTTCAGCACCACCCTCGCCGTGCTGCTCCTGCACGAGACGGTGACACCCTTTCTGCTCTCCGGCACGGGACTCGTCGTGGCCGGGATCGGCCTGATCTCCTGGAGACCGCAACACCAGAAGCAGACCTACCGGACATGGGAACTGGTCTTCCCCCTGGCCGCCTCCTTCAGCGCCGGCCTCAACCACCCGCTGCGGCGCTACGGCCTCACCGTGGCCAACCAGCCGCTGCTGCTCAGCGCGGTGATGGGGACGGCGGCGCTGGTGCCCATGCTGCTGAACCTGTTGAACCCGAAGGCGCGCGCCCGGCTCATGCCGGACCGGCGCGCCATGCCCTATTTCCTGGTCACCGGAGTCTTCGAGGCAATCGGCATCTGGTCGCTCGTGGCCGCCCTCGGCAACGGCAACGTGGTCGTGGTAGGACCCATCGTCTGCATCGCGCCCCTCTGGGTGCTGCTGGGCACGATGCTGTTCTCGCGCGACATCGAGCAGGTGAACCTGCGCACCGCCATCGCCACGCTGTTCGTCATCATCGGCGTCGTCGCCATCTACCTGGCGTAGATCCCCTGGATTCCCGCCTTCCAGGCTGTGTCAATACTGATGAGGCAGAGCCCCCCCGGAATCGTCATTCCCGCGAAAGCGGGAATCCAGGGGTGGTGGTGGGGCACTACAGCGGCGTTGCCCGCCTCCCCACTCCTGGATTCCCGCTTTCGCGGGAATGACGACTCCGGGGGTTGGCGCCAATTCTTGCCCGGACGACGTTTTGACACGGCCTGGGAAACGGGAATGACGAATCGGGGGGGGGGGGGGCGCCAGTTCTTGTCCGGGCGGAGTTATGACACACCCTGTTCCGCGGGAATGACCATGGGGGGAGCGAGGACGACGTTGCGTGCCCGCCGTGCCGGAGCTAAGGGGCGATGGCCTGCGCCAGCACGTTCTCCTGGAGCCACGCGGTCAGGTCGGCGAGGCTGCGGGACGTAATCTCGTGGCCCATGTCGTATTCGCGGTAGTCCACCGGGACCCGCAGCTTCTCGAGCAGGGTGATCGAGTGCTTGGCGCGCGCCAGCTCGATCAGCTCGTCGCGGGCGCCGTGCTGCACCAGAGTCCGGAGCGAGTCCACCCCGTCGGACACGCCAAGGGCGTCCAGCGTCCCCTCGCGCAGCCACGAACTGAGCACGCACATGCCGGCGAAGCGGTCGGGATCGGACAATCCCAGGCTGTAGGCCATGCCGCCGCCCTGGCTGAAGCCCAGCAGAACCAGCTTGCCGCCGGCCACGGCGTAGCGCTCGGCGCACTGGTCCAGGAACGTACGCAGCCGGTCGCGGGCGAAAAGGAAGGCGGCGGTATCGATCTCGCCCCCCAGGGACATGGGGAACCAGGCGTATCCGGTCATGCCCGGGCCCAGCGCCACCTCCAGCGGCGCCTGCGGACAGATGACGCGGAACGCGCCGCCGCACAGATGCGGCGCCAGCCCCAGGAGGTCCATGGCGTTGGCGCCGCGTCCGTGGAGCGCCAGGATCGTCGGATGCGGCCCTTCGCCCTCGGGCTCGTATACGCAGTGAAGCAATTCCATCGCGGCTCCGCCTCTCACTCCATGACCGCCCGGAGGTCCTTGGCGTAGTCCTCGAACGCCGCGTCCATGGTGTACTGCGGCTCCCAGCCCAGGTATTCGTTGGCTCTGGAGATGTCCAGGGGCACGCTGGTCGACACATCCGGCGGCCGTCCGGGAATCACCTCCACCTCCAGCTTGGGAAACTGCCGCTCCACCGACGCCACCAGCTCGTCGAAGGTCGTCACCTGGCCGGAGCCGATGTTGAGGGTGGTCTTCTCGGGCATCGGCACCGTCGTCGCCAGGTCCACGGCACGCCCCATGTCCTTGGCGTAGACGTACTCGAAGGTCATGGTCTGGGCCTGGGGAATCCGCGCCACCTGACCGCGGATGCCCGCCTCCAGCAGCATCTGCACCTTCTCGCCGCCGCCGGAGCCGCCCCAGAAGTGCCCGAGCCCGTACGCGTTGGCCAGGCGCAGCGTCAGCAGCTCGAAGCCGTACAGACGCTGATATGCCTCCGCCATCAGCTCCTTGGTGGCCTTGGAGTTGCCGTAACCGGCGCCCGGCCCACGCGGCATGTCCTCGTGGGTGGGTCGATCCCCGGCGCGACGCCGGTCATAGGCGCCGAAGGTGCTGATCAGCACGAAACGCTTCACCCCGGTGAGCCGCGCGGCCTCCAACACGTTGATGGTCCCCATCACGTTGATCTGCAGGCCGTTGTAAAGCGACTCCACCACCCGCCCGCCGATGAGTCCGGCGGTATGCACCACGGTCTCCGGACGGTGGCGCTGCATCGCATCCACCAGCGCCGGCAGGTCCCGGATGTCCTTCTCCACCACGTTCACGTCCGCCGTCCCGAGCTTCCGGTGCAGATACTCCGTGCGCGGCATGAAGTCGTAGAAAACCAGCTTCTCGTTGCGCTTCAGCGCACACTGCGCGAACGAGGTGCCGACGAGGCCCACTCCGGTGACAAGTGTTGTTCCCATGATTACCTGACTCCTTGGTTGGAATTGAGACGCCCACGATCCCGCACGATCCACGTCGGGCGAGGCATGCTTCGGCTCGGCACAGCCCCATCCATAACCGACTTGGCCGCCGCCGGCAAACACGCTCGGCACCGTCCGCCGCGTGTTGACGCGCGGAAACCGGACCCTGTATGGTGGCGCCGTGAGGATCGCTGGAGCGGTACTGGTTGCATTCCTTTTAACGTCATCCCCAATCCTTATGGCCGACCAGACAGACCCGCGGCTCGACGCCCTGTTCACCCGCCTCCATACCACTGACGACGCTCACGACGCCGCCGCGGTCACCAACGTGATCTGGGCCATCTGGCATCAGTCGGACGATGACGACATCAACGAGCTCATGCGCCGGGGCCTGGCGGAGATGTCGGCCCAGGACTACCCGGCCGCCGTGCAGACCTTCGGCGAGATCATCGCCATCGACCCCACGTTCGCCGAGGCCTGGAACAAGCGCGCCACCATCTACTATCTCATGGGCGAGTACGGCGCGTCGGTGAAGGACATCGACCGCACCCTGGAGCTCGAGCCGCGCCACTTCGGCGCCCTCTCCGGCCTCGGCCTCATCATGAACGCCATGGGCAACGACGAGGCCGCCATCGCCGCGTTCGAGGCCACCCTCGCCGTCCACCCCTTCGCCGGCGGCGCGCGCCAGAACCTGGAGGCGCTGCGCGCGCGGCAGAAGAAGCGCAGCCTCTGACCTCACCCCCCGAATCGTCATTCCCGCGGAAGCGGGAATCCAGGGGCGGCGCGGCGCCAACCGGCCGGTCTCCCCGCCCATGATCCGGGTCGAGGGCAAGGGTGCGCGCTACCCCCGCAAGCGCGGCATCACGCTGTCCGCCAGCATGTTGATGGCTTCCTCGTAGTCCGGGCCGAGCTTGGCGAAGGCGATCTCGTCGTAACCCAGCTCCCGGGCCTGCTGGGCGAGGTCGACGATCTGATCGGCCACCTCCTCCGGACGTCCGGCGACGTAGTAGTTGAGGACCATTTCCTCGGTCACCAACGCCGCCGCTTCCTCGACGGTGGCGCCCCGGGCAAAGGCCTCCTTGAGCTCGAGCACCTTCAGCCGCTCCACCCCGAGGCGGTCGTACTCCTCGGGGGTGAACTTGAGCGCCTCCCATTGCAGTATCGAGTGGGACACCTGACGCTTGGGAAACTCGATGGCCTGGGCGCGGTCCCGCGACACCGACACGTTGAGCTCCACCATCTTGCGCAGGGTCTTGTTGGGGTCCACGCTGCGGGCGCCGGCCTCGATCATCTCGTGCATCTCCTTCAGCCGGCCCGCGCGCAGCATGGGGATGAAGGTCCCCGAACTGATGAGTCCGTCCATTACCTGGCCGCCCATGCGCAGCGACTGGGGACCGTTCCCGCCGGAATACATCACCACGGGAGATCCCGGCTTGAAAGCCAACTGGAAGCTGCCGGCCGGGTTCAGCCGGTAGTATTCGGAGAGCACGGGGAAGTCGCCGTAGGGAACCCGCTCTCCGTCCAGCGCGCGCCGCTCGAACACGGCCAGCTCCCGAACCAGCGCGATGGGCTTGTGAACGTCCACGTGCTGCGGCGTCTGCGCCAGGTCGCCACGGGCCAGCCCGAAGCCGATCTCCCTCCCCTCGCTCAGCTCCGACAGCGCCGCCAGGGAATCCACCACCTCGATGGGATGGTGCAGATAGGGCACCAGGATGGCGGTGCCGATACCGATGGGGACGCGCGCCGCGATGGCGGAGAGCACCACCACCTGGCTCCGGTAGCGGGCGTTGTCGTTGACCCAGATGCGATCGAAGCCGCGCCGGTGCGCCAAACCGGCCAGGTCCACGAGTTGGGTCACCGTGTACCGGTTCGCCAGGTGGATCACGAATTGGAGGCTGAGCTTGCCGTCGAATGCCGTCATGGGGATGCCTTTCTCTTCGATGTTGTCGCTGGAACCGGGGCGCCGGACCTAACCGTTGAGCCGCGGCATCACGCTCTCCGCCAGCATTTCGATGGCTTCCTCGTAGTCGGGGCCGAGCTTGGCGAAGGCGATCTCGTCGTAGCCCATTTCCTGAGCCTGTCGCGCCAGTTCCACGACCTGGTCGGCCACCTCGGCCGGTGTGCCGGCGACGTAGTAGGACAGGACCATCTGCTCGGTGACGAGGGATGCGGCCTCCTCGATGGTGGCGCCCTGGGCGAAGGCGTCCTTCAGATCGAGCACCCTCTGCCGTTCCACGCCGAGCCGGGCGTACTCCTCCGGGGTGAACCCGAGGGACTCCCACTGGGGGATCGAGTGGGCCACCTGGCGCTTGGGAAACTCCATGGCCGCGTCCCGGTCGCGCGACACGGACACGTTGAGCTCCACCATCTTCCGCAGCGTCTTGTTCGGATCGACGCTGCGGGCGCCGGCCTCGGCCCTCTCGTGCATGTTCTTGAGCCGTCCCGCGCGCAGCATCGGGATGAAGGTCCCGGAGCTGATGAGGCCGTCCATGACCTGGCCGCCCATGTGCAGCGACCGGGGGCCGTTGCCGCCGGAATAGACCACCACCGGGGACTTGGGCGTGAACGCGAGCTTGAACCTGCCCGCGGGATTGAGGTGGTAGTGCTCGCACAGCACCGGAAAGTCGCCGTAGGCCACGCTCTCCCCGGCCAGCGCCCGCGACACGAACACGGCCAACTCCCGCACCAGCGCCAAGGGCCGGTGCATGATCACGTGCTGCGGCGTCTGGGTGGTGGAACCCCGCGCCAGTCCGAAGCCCACCTCGCGCCCTTCGCACAACTCGGACAGGGCCGCCAGCGAATCCACCACCTCGATGGGATGATGGAAATAGGGCACGAGGACGGCCGTGCCCACGCCGATGGGCACCCGCGCCGCGATGGCGGAGAGCACCACCACCTGGCTCCGGTAGCGCGCGTTGTCGTTGAGCCAGATGCGCTGGAACCCGCGTTCACGGGCCAGCGCGGCCAGCTCCACGAACCGGTTGACCGTGTAGTGGTTCGCCAAGTGGGTGACGAACTGAAGACTAAGCCTGCCGTCGAAAGCCGTCATGGGCGTTCAAGCCTGGAGAGGAAGGCGGCCGGGGACGCGGAGAAGGGGTCCGTCCCCGACCGTATGGGTTGGACACGCCGTCTCCTTGTCTCAGACATGGGTTCGTGGTCGCTTTCGGCATCCCGCGAGCCCATGTCTGAGACAGGGAGAACAACGTGAGTAAGGCAGCAATTGTCGCACCTATCATCCAATTGTTACAATCCGGTTACAAATTTTCAAAAGAGCAATTAAATGACGACCGGTGCAACTCAATTACTTGGTTACAAACCATGTTCGAAGCAGTTGCCCGGATCTTCCACAGAAACGCCCGCCACCGAAGCACACAGGGCGCATGGCCTCGCGGCCCGTTTCGTAGTAGACTCATGAATCAACCTCGACGGACCGCCGCACGGGTCCCGCACGGTACAACGCCCTTGCGGCAGTCGAGGAGTCGCGAGCCCGAATCGTGAGCCCCACCCTGACTCTTGCAACGCTCGGAATCCTCCAAGGGCTCACCGAGTTCCTGCCGGTCAGCAGCTCCGGCCATCTGGTGCTGGTTCAGTCGTGGCTGCCAAGCTTCCAGGAACCCGGCGTATTGTTCCATGCCACCGTGCACTTGGCAACGCTCGGCGCGGTGTTGCTTTACTTTCGTCGCGATGTCGTGGTGTTGGCCTGCGCCGCTCTGAGGCCCCGGGCTTCCGACCCGGACGCCGTTCGCCTTCTCGGGCTCGTGGTGGCCGGTACCCTGCCCACGGCCTTGATCGGCTTGCTCTTCAAGGACGGACTGGAGCGCCTTTTCAGCAGCGTGCCCACGGCCGCGAGCATGCTGCTGGTGACCGGCGCCCTGCTCGTAGCCACGGATCGTGTGCGCGGCCAGGGCGCGGATATCGAGAGAATGCGCGTCTGGCACGCCCTGCTCATCGGCCTCGTCCAGGGCATGGCCATCATACCGGGTGTGTCGCGCTCCGGAGCGACCGTTGCCGCGGGGGTCTTGAGCGGTCTCGGACGCGACTTGGCCCTGCGTTACTCGTTCCTGCTCTCCATACCCGCGATCCTGGGAGCGTTCACGCTCCAACTCCTGTCCCACGGCCTGGCCGGTGCTCCGGATATCAACGGGTTCGGCTACGCGGCGGCCTTCCTCGCCGCGTTCGTAACCGGCTACCTCGGTATCGAGGTACTCTTGAGGGTGCTGCTGTCACGTCGCCTCGGTTGGTTTGCGCTCTACTGCTGGGGCCTGGGTCTGACCGTGCTGATCACCCGGAGTCTGTCGGGATAAGCCGGAGGCGCGATCCGGGAGTCTTTCAGCGAGGTTCGATCCGCCGCGCCTGTTCGATGAAGCGATGCAGTCGCCGCACTGCGTCGACCCCGTTTCCCGTGGCCGCCTCCATCACCCGCAGGATGATGCGCCGCATGCCCGCCGCGCGGTAGCACGCCATGTCGTCCACCGTGGGGAAATCTCCGGCGGGCGTCAGCACCACCGAGAACTCGATCCCCTCCGGATCGCGTCCGCGCTCCGCGGCCGCACGCCGCACGCTGGCCACCGCGTCCGCGGCCTCGTCCACGGGCAGATCCCCCGGACACCAACCGTCGGCGTACCGGGCCACCCGCCTGGGCGCGTACCGGGGGTCGTGCACCCCCAGGTGGACCGGCGGATGCGGCTTCTGGAGCGGCTTGGGGAAGACCCGCACCGGGGGGAAGCGCACGAACTCCCCGCTGTACTCGGCCTCTTCCCGAGTCCACAGCACGCGCAACGCCTCGACTCCCTCGCGCAGCGCCTGCCAGCGGCGTTTGAACGAAGTGACCCCGAGGATCGCCGCTTCCTCCGGAAACCAGCCGGCGCCCACCCCCATGATCAGGCGCCCGCCGCTGTGGCGGTCCAGTGTGGCGGCGGCCTTGGCGGTGGCGATGACCTCCCGTTGCGGCAGAATGCAGATGCCGGTGGCCACGCGCAGGCGTTCGGTGGCCTGGGCGGCCATGGCCGCCGCGATGAAGGGATCCGGCAGGTGTCCGAAGGACGCGGGCACCTTGCCGTCCGGGGTGCGCTTGTAACGCGATTCGTAGTGGACCGGGATGAGCATGTGCTCGGGGAACCACAAGGACTCGAAGCCCAGCGTCTCCGCCTCCCGGGCGATATCGCCCACGGGACCCGCCAGTTCCGTCGAAAACAGGGAAAGACCCAACTCCATGATGTGCACTCCGGAACGCCGCGTTGTCTTCCGCCGCGGTTCCCGCTATACGCCACAACTGTGGCGCGTCTGGTTAATTTGGATGATGATCCGCGCCGGACAGGAACCAGGAGAATAACATGCCCGAAGCACCGGCCGGAACCCAGGCCTTCACCCGTGCCCTGGAGGCCGACGACACCCTCATCCCCATCGGTTGGGACGACTGGCTCGACATGCCGCCGCCCGACGACGACGGCGCGTACACCGTCACCGAGGTGGTGGAGCGCTACCAACGCAACGGCTACGACTGGGACATGCACGGCTCCCTCTACACCCCCGCGCGCGAGCGCGGCGACCGCCCCGCCTTTGTCGTCTTCCACGGCGGCGGCGCCAACGAGACGGTCATGGACGTCACCCCCGACGGGCGTCCCGGCCTGGCGCGCCGGCTGGCCGCCCAGGGCTTCACCGTGCTGACCTTCAGCTACCCGGGCCTCTGGCCTCCGGGCGGCGAGTGGGACAAACCGATCGGCGAGCGGGTGCCGTTCTATCTCCTCGACGTCGAGGTGGACAAGGACGAGCTTGAGGACCGGCTGCTCAAGTGCACCTTCAACGTGGTGCTGCAGGGCGCCGGGCAGCTCACCGACCGCCACCTGCGGGGGCGGCGGCTGGTCGCCTTCGGCCACTCCACCGGCGGCCCCATGGCCGCCCACCTGACCCGCTTCACCCGCGAGGCCGAGGTCATCGGCATCGTCGGCTGGGGCAGCGGCGGACCCGACGGCTGGCGCCGGGAGTGGCGCGAGAACACCGGCATGGAGTCGCCCAAGCCCTACGGCCTTGCACAGATCTCCCGGCGCACCGTGGACGCCTACCGGCGGTCCCACTACGAGGACCTGCCGGAGCTGACGCCCTGGGGCGGCATGGAGGATTTCTTCCGCCTCACCGAGAACACCCGGCCGCAGATCAAGATCGGCCTGCGTGACAACCAGCACAACGTCTTCCCGGAGCGGCTGGAAGAGTACGTCCGGATCACCGGGCTGCCGCGGGAGGAATACTTCGATCACCTGCAGGACCCGCCCGCCGAGTGGCTGGCGAACCTCAGGGTGCTGCTCATGGTGGGCGAGAACGACCACGGCCACTGGCTCGGCGGCAAGAGCCTTGGCGACAAGCGCGAGATGTACATGGCCGGCAAATACGCGGCCGGCGGCGCTCAGGTGCACGTTGGGCTGGTGCCCAAGTACACCCACATGGGCCACTGGGCGCTCTACAACGAAAAAATCGTCTACGCCTGGCTCTGGGCGTTCAAGACCGGCTACATGGACTGATCGCATCCGGACCGCCCGCGTCCGGCCCGACCCGCTCCGAAGCCGCTGGAGGTCTCATGCCCTTGCTGCCCGTCGACGACACCGAACTCTACTACGAGGTCCACGGCCAGGGCGCGCCTTTGCTCTTCCTGAGCGAGACTCACTGCGACGGGGAGGTGTGGAAGATCCATCAGGTGCCTGAATTCGTCCGCGACCACCAGGTCATCACCATGGACTACCGCGGCACGGGCCAGTCCGGAAAGCCGTCCATGCCCTTCACGACCCGGATGTTCGCGGACGACGCCATGGCCCTCCTCGACCACGTCGGCGCGGACGGGGCCGTCGTCTGCGGCCATTCCATGGGCGGCCGGGTTGCCCAACTCATGGCTTTGGACCATCCCGCGAGGATCAAGGCGCTCATCCTGGCGTCTACCGGGGCGGCCTACCCTCACACCAAGGGCATTCCGCTCAAGATCGCGACGGAGATGGTGGAATGGGGGTATGAAAAGTATGTCCGCGACCACTCCATCCTCGTCGGATTCACCGACGAGTTCGCCGAGCGTCACCCGGACCGGGTGGAGAACTACCTGAGCGTGCGCATGGCCAACATGGGGCCGGTGGAGTTCTACTTCCGCCATCTGCTGGCGCGGCAAGGGCACGACACCAGCGGCCGCCTCGGCGACATCCGCTGCCCCACCCTGATCCTGGTCGGCGAAGACGACCGCAACGTCACCAGCGACCTGTCCCATCGGACGTCGTCGGAGACTCTTGAGAACGGCATTCCCGGAGCCCGCCTTGTCGTACTGCCCGGGGAACGCCACAGCTACTTCTTCGCCAATCCGGACGCGGCCCACACCGCGATGCGTGACTTCCTTGAGCACATCTGACTACGACTCGCCAAACGTAAATGACTCCACTTCGAAGCGAACTCCGTCGCCTAATGTAGACTACGCATCGGGAACTGAAAAATTTCGTTCGTTTTTCAAACCACCGGCGGAGGATAGTTCTTTTTTTTGAGCTACCGGAGGGAGTATTTTGCTAGTTGAGGTCTTGACACCGGCCGTTCCGCATTATTGAATTACACGGTCCACAGAGTCGCAGGGAGGAGGGCCCACCGGACTCGGGCAAGGATTATGGACTCAGGCCGGGGGTCTCGGCCTTCACGCAGCAGTCACGAGAGCGCCATGCCACGCAGCGTACGACCCAGGATTCTGATCGCGGACAGCTACTCAAGTCAGCAGGACGCGCTGTCAAGCCATTTGCAGGAACTGTCGCCGGTCATCGACATCCTGGGCGTGAACGAGGGCCGCGAGGCGCTGTCCAGGACCGAAGCGCAGGAAGTTCATCTGTTCCTCGTGAACGCCTTCCTCAAGGGCCCGCTCAACGGCTTCGAACTGTGCAGGGCCATTCGGAAGATGGGAGCGCATCAGCACACTCCGATCATCCTGATCCTGTCGGGCGCCCTCATTCCGGAGCATCGGCGGGCACTCGCCGCGGGCGCCGACCTGCTGTTGCACGCGCCGGTGGAAAAGCAGGAGTTGTGGCGCATGGTGGTGCTGTTGCTGAACGAGACCGCACGCCGTGGAAAGCCCGATTCCGCGTCGGCGGACGAACCCGAGATGGCGGTCATCGAGCTCAAGCCTTCCATGCGCGTCCTGCACTGAGGGAGCGCCGCGCGTCTTGCCGCGTCGGCCGGAAGTGAGGAGTTCGTGAGGATTCCCGGCTGACGCCGGCTCACCCACCGAGCATTTCATCGACCTCCGCGAGTTCCTGGGACGAGAGCGCCCATTCCGCGACCCTTGCATTGTCCTGGAACTGTGCCAGCTTGGTCGCGCCGGAGATCACCGAGCACACCTGCGGCTGCGCCAGCAGCCAGCACTGCGCCAACTCGTTCATCCCCTTGCCACGGGCTTCCGCCCAGCTCTTCAACTTGGCCACGGCATCGTAGTTGGGCTCGGTCATGTACTGCTGCACGTAGCGCTGGGTCTCGCCGCGGGAGCCGGGCGGCGGCTTCTCGCCCTGGACGTACTTGCCCGTCAGGAACCCGCCGGCCAGCGGGAAATAGGGCACGAAACCCACGCCGTGGGCGGCGCAATAAGGAAGCACCTCGCGCTCCACCTCCCGCTCCAGCATGTGGTAGTGGGACTGGAGGACGGCAAACGCGGTCCAGCCGCGGAACTCGGCCACGACGTTGGCCCGGGCCAGTTGCCATGACGCGAAATCGGAAGCGCCGATGTAACGGAGCTTCCCCTGGCGGACCAGGTCGTCCAGCGCCCGCTGGGTCTCCTCGATGGGCGTCGACGCGTCCCAACGGTGGATGTAGTAGACGTCGATGTGGTCGGTCTGAAGACGCCGGAGGCTGTCCTCGACCGCGTTCATGAGGTGGTAGCGCGACGTGCCGCGGTCATTGGGGCCGTCACCGGTGGGGAAGAAGAACTTGGTAGCCACCACGAAGCGGTCCCGCCGGCCCTTCATCGCCGCGCCCAGCGTCTCCTCGGAACGTCCGCCCTGGTAGCTGTTGGAGCTGTCGATGAAGTTGACGCCCAACTCCACCGCCGCGTCCATGATGGCGGTTACCTGTTCCTGCCGCACGTTCGGCGCACCGAACCGATTGGTGCCCAGTCCGATGGCCGACACCCGCAAACCCGAAGATCCAAGCTGACGATATTCCACGAGAAATCCTCCCGCCGCCTGTGTACCAGATCGCCCCTTCGGGCGCGAACCGAGGCGGCCGCGGGAGAAGATTTGCCGCGGCAAACCCGAAGTGCTAGTGTCGTGTCCCGTAAATACCCGGCATAAGTTGCGCAGGATTTTTCGTCGTCGGCAAGGCGCGATGACGAGCCGTGGCGGGCATCACGCGAGGAAGAGTAACGCAGCCGACGGCGAAATAGACCAGCAAATTGTGCCGGGTATTTGCGGGACACGACACTAGTGTCCTGCGTCACAGCCAACGGCGACTTCGGAGGTGTTTATGCAGTGGGACATGGAACGCGACAGCGCATTCGTGACGGGCGGCGGCAGCGGCATCGGCCAGGCCATCGCGCTCAAGCTCGGCGAGCAGAAGGTGCGGGTGGCCGTCGCCGACGTGGACGGCGGCAAGGCCGAGGACACCGCCGCGCGCATCACCGCCGGGGGCGGCACCGCCCTGCCCTTGACCCTGGACGTTACCCGCTCGGATCAGGTCAACGCCGCCATCGCCAAGACCCACTCCGAATTCGGCGGCCTGGCGTACCTGATGAACGTGGCCGGCATTTCGCAACAGAAGCCCGTGCACGAAATCAGCGACGCCGACTGGGCGCGCATGATCGACGTGCACCTGAACGGGACCTTCTACTGCATTCGCGCGGCCCTGCCGTTGATGATGGAAGCGAAGTTCGGCGCCATCGCGAGCCTGTCGTCCATGCACGGGCTCAAGGGCCAGGAATGGGCGTCCCACTATTCCGCCGCCAAGGCGGGAATCGCGGCCCTCACCAAGGCCGTGGCGCGGGAGGTGTCGGAGTACGGTATCCGCATCAACGCCCTGGCTCCCGGGCCCATCGACACGCCCATGTGGCGCCGCGGCCTCACCGGGGAAGCCCTGGAGCGGCGCAAGTCGGAACGTTCCAAGATGGTGCCCTTGGGGCGGCTGGGCGAGCCGAGCGAGGTGGCGGACCTGGCGGTTTTCCTGCTGAGCCCGGCCAGCAGCTACATGACCGGACAGATCGTGGGCGTGAACGGCGGTGAGCTGATGCCCTGAGGCTCCCGCGCCTCAGTCGCCGTCGAAGAGTCCGAGCTGAGCGGTCGGGCGCCGGAACGAAGCCGTGGACAGGCTCCAGCTTCTGCGCGACAGGCCCAGCTTGCGGCACGCGCCGTCAAACAGCGCCTCGACCTGCTCGGCGAAGATCCCTTGCCCCTTCATGCGGGTCCCGAAGCCCGCGTCGTTGAGCTTGCCGCCGCGAATCCCGCGGATGCGGTTCAGCACCTTTTCCTTGCGGTCGGGATAATTCTCCTCCAGCCAGCGCTCGAACAGGTCCTTGACGCCGAAGGGCAGGCGCACCAGCGAGTAACCGGCGCTGGTGGCCCCGGCTTCGGCGACGGCCTCCAGGATCGCCGGCAGCTCATGGTCGGTGAGGGCCGGAATCACCGGCGCCACGATGACGCCCACGGGAATGCCCGCCTGCCTGAGGGTCCGGATGGCGTTCAGACGAAGATGGGGTTGGGAGGCGCGCGGCTCCATGCGTCCGCAGAGGTCCCGGTCCAGCGTCGTCACCGAAAGGAATACGACCGCGGCGTCGCGCGCCGCCAATTCCCCGAGCACGTCCACGTCCCGAGTCACCAGATGGTTCTTGGTGACCACAGCCGCCGGATTTCGGAACGCGGCCAGCACCTCGAGGCAGCCGCGGGTCAACTCCAGCCGCCGCTCCACGGGCTGATAGGGATCGGTCACGCCGCACATGGCCACCACCTGGGGCTTCCACCGGCTCGAGGACAGTTCCTTCCGCAGGAGCTCCGCGGCGCGCTCCTTCACCAGAATCCTGGATTCGAAGTCCAGGCCGGCCGAGAAACCCAGGTACTCGTGCGTGGGCCGCGCGTAACAGTAGATGCAGCCGTGCTCGCACCCGCGGTACGGGTTGACGCTGGCGTCGAAGCCCACGTCCGGGCTGTCATTGTACGCGATGATGGACCGGGAGGTATCCCTGAGAAGTGTTGTCGGCGGCCCGCCGGGCGAATCGTCCGGGACGAAGGCGATGGGCTCGAAACGGTTCCGGGGATTGTCGCTGGTCCCGCGGCCGCCGGCGCCGGTCTTGGTTTGGCTCGTCATCCACCCATCACTGGTTGCGCCGGACTTCGGCGCCGGGCATTCAGGGGCTTCACTTGCGGCCGGACTTCGAACCCTGTCTCACTTGATGCGCCACTGCTTGCGCGCCGGGTCCGTGGAGGCACACGGAGCGAGCTCGAGAGCCCGGGACATGAACGGCCCGGCGGACCTGCTGGCGCCACCCGCCACGAGACACAGCGCCTTGTCGGCCCCGGGCCGGAACTCCATCGCCGCGGCATCGTAGTCGAAGACCTGGGCGACCGCGTCTTTCGAACAATCCACCAGTCCCAACGATACACCGGCGGCGGCCGGCGCCGTCAGTGCGGCGCACTTGCCGTCGTAGGTGGCCGAAGCGATCCGTCGCGCTTCGCTGTCGTAGCGGAACTGCACGTCGCCGCCCCGCGGCTTGCAGGAGTGGGCATGCAACCGTTCGCCGAACCCCCTCCCGACAGTGTCGATGCACCAACCCAGCCTGTCCTTCTCGTCCAGGTTGTCGGCGAGATAGATGACCGGCGCGGGTGTCTGCAGGTCCGGGGGCGCCGCGTAGGCCGCGATGGGGGCGGCCATCAGAAGCAACACCGCCAAGTACCGCGCCACCGTTGTGAACCATCCACCGCGGTCGACGCCGCTGCCCCACTCCCCACGCTGCCTGGAATCACCCATCGCGACGATGATCATGTTACGATCTCCCTCAATCTTGTTGGCACGATGTTCTCGCCGCGGTGATCTCTAAACGCTCCTCGAACAAGCCGTGGCGCTACTCTGCCAATTGTAGACGAAGCATCCAGCGACACAAGCGCCGCGCCGGAATTTGCACCCACGGACAAAAAGTGCGATGAATGGCCGCTAACGCCATGCGGCCCTTTCGCTACCTGACTCCCCGCCGCCTCGACGAGGCGCTGGCACTGCTGACCCCCGCGGCCGTCCCCCTGGCCGGCGGGACCGATCTCTTTCTCCGGATGGAGCGCCGGCAGGCGCTGCCGGACACCATCATGGACCTTAAGCGGATTCCCGGTCTCGACGAGATCGCGGCCGCCGGAGACGGCCTGCGCATCGGCGCCTTGGCGGTGATGGAAACGCTCGCGGGCGCGCCGGCGGTGGTTGGCGACTACGACGCCTTGGCCGAAGCGGCGCGGGTGGTGGGCTCCATCCAGACCCGCAACCGGGCCACGGTCGGGGGCAATCTCGCCAACGCCTCCCCCGCGGCGGACACGGCGACGCCGCTGATCGCACTGGGCGCGGCCGTGGAGATCGCCGCCGCGGCCGGAACACGGGAGATGCCGGTGGAACAACTGTTTCAGGGTCCGGGCCGGGCGGCGGTGGGAGGCGACGAGCTTCTGACGGCCATCCACGTCCCGGCCAGGCCTGCCCGCTCCGGCAGCGCGTTCCAGCGTTGCGTACGCACGGCCATGGACATCGCCCTGGTGAACTGCGCGGCGTTCGTGCGGCTGGACGAGGACGACCCCGACACCGTCGCGGAGGCGCGCATCGCGCTGGGAGCTGTGGGACCCACGCCGCTGCGCTCGGCGTCGGCGGAGCAACGGCTGACGGGCGCGCGTTTGGACGAGCACGTCGTGGAGGAGGCGGGAGAATGCGCCGCCTCCGACGCCCGGCCCATCGACGACGTGCGCGCGAGCGCGGACTATCGCAGGGAGATGGTCCGGGTGTTGACCCGGCGGGCCATCCGGAGCGCGTTCCGGCGCGCGCGAGGCGAGGCTTGATGGACACTCCACGCATTCGTATCACGGTAACCGTCAACGGCGAGCCGTACGTGGAAGAAGTGCCGGTGACCCGTTCGCTGCTGGACTTCCTGCGCGACGACCTGAGTCTCACCGGTACCAAGGAAGGGTGCGGCGAGGGGGAATGCGGCGCCTGCTCGGTCATCCTCGACGGGCGGCTGGTGGACGCCTGCCTGATCTTCGCGGCGGAAGCCGACGGCCGGCGCGTGGCGACCGTGGAGGGGTTGGCCGACGGTGAGGCGCTGCACCCGCTGCAGCGTACCTTCGCCGCCGCCGGCGCGGCCCAGTGCGGCTATTGCACGCCGGGCATGCTCATGGCGGGCAAGGCCCTGCTCGACCGCAACCCTTCCCCCACTCGCGAGGAAGTGACCCACGGCATCGCCGGCAACCTGTGCCGCTGCACCGGCTACGGTACCATCATCCAGGCGGTCATGGAGGCAGCGAAGGAATCATGAAAGTCGTCGGTCAGGAACTCCCCAGGGTCGAGATCTTCGAGAAGGTGACGGGGCAATCGGTGTTCGGCGCCGACGTCTCGCCCGGAGGCCGGGTCCTCCACGGCAAGATGGTGCTGAGCCCGCACGCCCACGCACGCATTACGGCCATCCGCACCGAACGCGCCGAGCGCTTGCCCGGAGTCAGGGCGGTGGTCACGGCCGCCGACTTGCCGGACATCCGCTACGGCCGCTTCGTCCGCGATGAAGCGTACTTCGCCTCCACCAAGGCGCGCTACGCGGGCGACCGCATCGCCGCGGTGGCGGCGGTGGACGAGGAGACCGCGGAGGAAGCCGCGCGGCTCATCGAGGTGGACTACGAGGTGCTGCCCTCGGTCACCTCCGGACTGGAGGCCATGGCGCCGGATGCGCCGCTGCTGCACGAAGACTACGCCGAATACTGGTCGCAGCCGGACCTGGACCGGCGCGGCAACATCTGCGGCCACAAGCAGATCGTGCGCGGCGACGTGGAACGGGGATTCGCCGAGGCCGACCGGGTCTTCGAGCACCGTTTCCACGTGCCCATGGTGCACCAGACCTACATCGAGCCGCACACCGCCACGGCGCGCTTCGACGCCTCGGGCAAGGCCACGGTGTGGGTGCCCACCCAGGCCCAGTTTCCCTTGCGCGCGGCCATCGCGCAGATCCTGCGGATGCCCATGACCAAGGTCCGCGTCATCCCCACGGAGATCGGCGGCGGCTTCGGCGGCAAGCTGTCGCCCACCGTCGAGCCCGCGGCGGTGGCCCTGGCGCGCAAGGCGCGGCGCCCGGTGCGCATCGTCATGAGCCGGAGCGAGGACTTTCAGACCACCAACCCCCGGCATCCGTTCCACCTGCGCTACAAGACCGGGGTCAAGCGCGACGGCACCATCACGGCGCGGGAGATCGAGGTGGTCCTGGGGACCGGTTTCTCGGCCGGTTCCGGCGTCATGATCAGCCAGGGCGCGGCGGTGCGGTCGCCGGGCCCCTACCGCGTCCCCAACCTCAAGATTGACAGCTACTGCGTCTACACCAATACGGCGACGTGCGGCGCCTACCGCGGACCGGCGGGACCCCAGCTCGCCTTCGCCTCCGAGTCGCAGATGGACATCATCGCCAGGGAGCTGGACATCGACCCCGTGGAGATGCGGTTGCGCAACGCCATGGTGGACGGGGACGAGACCCCCGCCGGCGCCCGGCTCGACGACGTGCACGCGAAGGAGACGCTGCTCCGGGCGGCGGAGGCCCTGAACGCGCTCCCGAAACCGCCGCGAAACAACGTCGGGCGCGGCATGGCCATGGCCCACTGGCTCGTGGGCGGCATGGCGTCCAGCGCCGGCGTCAAGCTCAACGAGGACGGCACCGTCGCCATCCTCACCGGCCTGGTGGACCTGAGCGGCGCCAGCACCTCGCTGGCGCAGATCGCCGCGGAAGTGCTCGGCGTATCCCTGGCCGACGTGCACGTGCGCACCGCGGACACCGACTTCGCGCCCCATTCCACCCTCAGCGCGGGCAGCCAAGCGCTCAAGAGCATGGGCGGCGCGGTGCTGTTGGCGGCTCGGGAGGCGAAGCGGCAGATTCAGCAGGTGGCCGCCGACAAGCTCGAAGCCGACGCCGGGGACCTGGAGGTCGACGGCAACAAGGTGTTCGTCAAGGGTAGCCCGGAGCGTTCCGTGACGCTGCGCGAAGTCGGTCAACTGGCCCTGGAGCACGCGCGCGGCCCCATCGTAAGCACCCAGTCCGTATCACAGCTCACCCCTCATCCTGCCATGGCCGCCCACGGGGCCGAGGTGGAGGTGGACCCGGAGACAGGCCACGTGCGCATCCTGCGCTACGTGGCCGCGCAGGACGTCGGCACCGCGGTCAATCCGTTATCGGTGCGTGGTCAGATCGAAGGCGGGGTCATGCAGGGGCTGGGGCAGGCGCTCAGCGAGGCCTGCACCTTCACCGACGGGAAGATGGACAACCCCAACCTGCTGGACTACAAGATCTTCAGTGTGCTGGACGCCCCGCCCGTGGAAGTGCACCTGATCCAGCACCCCTGCGCATCGGGGCCGCTGGGCGCCAAGGGCGTGGGCGAGCCGCCGATCATCCCGCCGCCCGCGGTCGTGGCCAACGCGGTATTCGACGCCGTGGGCGTACGTATCCACGACCTGCCCATCACGCCGGAAAAGATCGTCGAGGCGCTCAAGGAAAAGCGCTCGACGCAACCCTAGCCGCCGGCCGGGCACGTGGGCGAACCCCTAAACCCGCGCCTCGCGCGCGCGATCGGCCGCACGCCCGGCGATCCGGGACGAAAACAGTGGTCGTGGTTCGGGGGCCGCGGGCGCGGCCATCCGCTCAGAGCCCTAGAAGCGTGTCGATCCGATCCTGGTCGAAGCCGACCACGGCCTCCCCGTCGATGATGACCACCGGGGTGCTCTGGAAACCGCGGGCCAGCAGGTCCTTCAGGGCCTCCTCGTCCTCGCGAATGTTCTTCTCCACGAAATCGACGCCTTTTTGAGAAAGATACTCCTTCTCTCGATGACAAGGCGGTCAACCGGGCTGAGTGAACAGAATGATGGAATCTGCCATGGGTACCTCCGTGGGTGACTTCATAACATCGGCCGGTGCGTTTCTCAACGCGCGTCTTGACATGGTGGCGCCACTTCTGTAGCCAATGGGGCTCGGCGTCGACAACGCCGGTAAAACCGAAACGGAGGGACATCCATGACACGCAAGGGTCTATCCTTTCTGGCCGCGGCCATCATCGTCGGCGCGACCCTGTTCGCAGCGCCCAAGGGGCACGCCGAAGACTTCTACAAGGGCAAGACGTTCCGCTTCATCGTGGGCTTCTCTCCCGGGGGCGGCTACGACACCTACACCCGGCTGATCGCCCGCTACTTCGGCAAGTACGTCCCCGGCAACCCCACCACCCTCGTTCAGAACATGACCGGCGCCGGCAGCCTCATCTCCGCCAACTACATCGGCCGGCGCGCCAAGCCCGACGGCCTCAGCGGCGCGGTGTTCAACAACTCGCTCATCGTGCAGTCGGCGCTGGGCGACAAGAAGGCCGGCGCGGTGCCCTTCGACAAGATGGAATGGGTCGGCGCCCCCAGCAGGGGCGAGATCGTGTGCATGATGATGGCCTTCACCGGCAAGACCACCTGGAAGGACGTCATCAACTCGAAGGAACCCATCAAGATTGGCGCCACCCGGGCCGGCTCCACCGGCCACGACATCCCGGCGATTCTCAACAAGGCCATGGGCACCAAGTTGAAAATCATCACCGGGTACCGGGGGACAGCCACCATACGGCTGGCGCTGGAAGGACGAGAGGTCGACGGCTTCTGCTCCCAGTGGGAGTCCATGAGGGTGACCGCCCGCGGCATGCTGGACGCCGAGGGCGACCAGAAACTGGTTCCCTTCGTCATCGACAGCCACAGCTATCCGGATCCGGAGATCCAGAAGATTCCGCTGTTCAAGGACGTGCTGAACGAGGAAGGCCTCAAGCTCTACAACTCATGGGCGTTCCAGATGGCGTTCCAGAGAATGCTGGCGCTGCCGCCGGGCACACCCAAGGACCGGCTGGAAATCCTGCGGAAGGCCTATGCGAAGACTCTGAAGGACCCGCAGATGCTGGCCGAAGCCAAGAAGGCCAAGCTCGTTGTCACCCCCGTGTCGGGTCCGGAAGTGAAGAGGCTCGTGGACGGAATCCTCAACATGCCGCCGGAGGTCAGGGAGAGCCTGTCCTTCCTGGTCGGTCAGACGAAGAAGTAGTCGCCCGCCAACGCCTCAACAGCTCCGCCTTCACGACCTTTCCGGTCGCCCCCTTGGGCAACTCGGACACGAGGCGGATGTGCCGCGGGTACTTGAAGCGGGCCAGCCGGTCCGCGCAGTAGGCCGCCAGGGTGTCGGTTCCCGGACCGGCACCCGGTTTCACCACCACGAACGCGGCTACCTCCTCGCCCAGTTCCGGATGCGGCACCCCTATCACCGCGGCCTCGGCAACGTCCGGGTGCTCGGCCAGCACCGCCTCGACTTCCTCGGGGAAAACCGAGTAGCCGCCCCGGAGGATGCGTTCCCGGAGGCGTCCGGTGATCTCCACGAACCCGCCGGAGGATATCCGGGCGAGATCGCCGGTGCGGAACCAGCCGTCCTCCAGCACCGGGGCCGGATCGTTCCAGTACCCTTGCAGCGCGGCTGGAGTCCTGATTCGGAGTTCGCCCGTGTCTCCGTCCCCGGATTCCGCGCCCGCGTCCGCCACCACCCGAACCTCGACGCCCGGCACCGCCCGCCCGATGCATTCCGGCCGGTCCTCCGGCTCCGACGCCAGATACGAGATGGGCCGGAACAACTCGGTCATGCCGTAACCCCGGAGGATGCGGTGGCCGGCGCGGCGGCGCCACTCCGAAGCGAGGTCCCAGGGGCACGGCGCCGCGCCCGACACCGAGAGGCGCAGCGACGACAGGTCGGCGCCGGCAAACTCCGGCGTGCTCAACAGTCGCCGGAACATGGTGGCCACGCCCAGGAACAGGGTGACGCGGTGCTCTTGCATGGCGGCGAGCACCTCGTCCGGAGCGAATCCCCCGGGCAGCACGACGGTGGCGCCCCTGAGCAGCGGAGCCAGCAAGGAACCGTTGAGACCAAAGGAATGGGGCAACGGCAGCACCGACAAGACCACGTCTTCCGGCACCACCGCCATCATGTCGGCCCATGAGTGGTTCGCGAAGGTCAGCGCCGCGTGGGTGAACACGGCGCCCTTGGGCCGGCCGGTGCTGCCCGAACTGTAGCCGAAGTGGGCCGGCGCGACCCCTTCCGGCACCGTGCTCCACACACCGGTCCGCGCCGCCAAACGCTCCACCACCAAAGCCGCATCCACGTCCGCCAGGATCGCGTCCCGTTCCTCGGACTTCAGCAGCGGGCTCAACGGCACCGCGGTGGCGCCGAGCTTCCAGATGCCCAGCATCGCCGCCGCGAAGCTCCAGTGGTTGGGCAACACCAACGCCACCCGGTCGCCGGGCCGGACGCCCCGGTCCGCGAGTTCCCGCGCAAACCCCGCGGCGCGTTCGTGCAGCACGCGGTAGCTGAGCGTCTCGTCGGGACAGACCAGCGCGGGCTTCTCCGGGAAGCGCGCGGCGGTGTCCTCCAGCAGGCAGACGAAATTTCGTGTCGGGAAGGTCACTTTCCGGTTCAAGTTCCTACGCCCGCATTCGTCGTTCCCGCGCAAGCGGAAAATCCGGTGGCCGCGGCGGCCGAGACAGCGCCACGGGCCCCCCACGGCCAACCCTGGATTCCCGTCTTCCAGGCTGTGTCCAAACCGATGAGGCAGAGCCCGCTCGAATCGTCATTCCCGCGGAAGCGGGAATCCAGGGGCGGGGGTGGGACACTGCAGCGGCGTTTCCCCGCCTCACCACCCCTGGATTCCCGCTTCCGCGGGAATGACGATTCGGGGGGGTTGGCGCCAATTCTTGTCCGGACGACGTTTGGGCACAGCCTGCTTCGCGGGCACGCCACTAAAGCCCCAGCTTGTCCAGGTCGATGCGCTCCAGCACATCGCGCGGAATGCGGTTGCGCGGCGTGTACTCGGCCAGGGAGGGCTTGGCGGTGGCATCGACGCCCCACTTGGCGGTGTAGCCGTCCGAGTCCGTGGACGGGTCGAGGTCCGAGCCGCGCGTATTGGAGATCACCGTGATGTCGCGGTCCGCCTGGCACCGGGTGCCCAGCGCCCACGCCACCTCCCGGTCGTCGAAAACGTTGACGTCATGGTCCACCACCACCACGCGCTTGATGTACATGTCGGCGCCCAGCACCGCCAGGATGGCGTTCTTCGCCTGCCCGGAGACGCGCTGCTCGATGGCAACGTAGCAGCTAAAGGGGGCGGGCACGCGCACCGCCTTCACCGACGGGACGATGGCGCGCACGGCGCGGTAAAGGTTCGCCTCCATGGGGATGGTGGACAGCAGCAGATGGTCCACCTGCGCCACGGAGATGTCGTGGAACAGCGCCCCTTCCCGCATGGTCACGGCGTTGTAGCGCACCACTTCGCGCTGGCGCTCGCCCAGGCTGTAGCCCGTGAACTCGCTGAACGGTCCCTCGGGGGTGCGCTCGCCGGGCAGGATCTCGCCCTCCAGGATGATCTCGGCATGGGCCGGCACCAGCAGGTCCGAGGTCTCGCAGCGCACCAGCTCCAGCGGCTCCCCGAGGACGCCGCCCATGATGGCGCGCTCGTCTTCGTCGATGGACCCGATGGCCAGCGCTCCCAGGCCGATGGCGGGATGAACCCCCACCGCAAACGCCACCGGCAGCGTCTCACCCCGGGCTTCCGCCTTTCGGTAGAACTCCCACAAATGCTTCGACGCGGTGATGTGGATGGAGCTCCGGTCCTTCCCCATGATCATCAGGCGGTTGTAGGCGCAGTTCCAGGTGCCGTCCTCCGGATCCTTCGCGAACGAGATAGCCGCGGTGATGTAGGGCCCGGCGTCCGCGCCATGGTGGACGATCTGCGGCAGCGCCAGCAGGTCGACGTCGGCACCCGTATGCACCACCTCCTTGACCGGCCCGCCGTCCACCACCACCGGCGCCAGCGGGCGCTCCATGGCATTGAGGAACGCCCGCTGGACCTCCCGCGGCTCGGTGTTCATGGCCAATGCCATACGCCGCCGGCTCGCATGGAGGTTGGTCACCACCGGAAGCGCGCTGCCCTTGACGTTCTCCAGCAGGAGCACCGGACGGCGCCGCCGTTCGCGTGCCAGCTTCGCCACAAGCGCGCTCACCTCGTAGCGCGGGTCCACGGGATCGGCGATTCTGACCAACTCGTCCTTCGATTCCACCAACTCCAGATAGCTTCCAAGGTCCTGCGGCATAGGTCACCTGTTACTCGGGAATTTCGGACGGCGCGCGTTCCGTCCCTCGCGCCACATTCAAGTCTAATCAAAATCCCGTCTGTTGTTTAGGAGACTCGGGCCCGGCCCCTTCCCCTGCTTGACACGCGCATGCTTTCGGGCGAAGAAACGGAGGCCGACACAACGGAAACGGAGGATACATGGCCATCGACGAAGAACGCGAACTCGACGATCCCGGCTGCTGCTCTATCGACTACAGCCACCACAAGGCCCTCTTCGAGCGCCGCCAGAAACTCTACCGGGAGGATCCGGCCAAGGCGGTCACGGTGCACGAGGCGCGCATCCGCCTGGTCAACGACCACCTGAAGGAAGCCAGGACATCGGAAGGTTACACCATCCTGTGCGACGAGCCGGAATCGCGCGGCGGCACCGGCAAGGGTGCGGCCCCGCTCCAGTACTTTATCGCGTCCATCGGGTTCTGAATGCTCAGCCAGGTGACGCAGTTGGCGTCATTCATGGACATCCGCATCGAGCGCGCCGAGATGTCGGTGCGCGGCGAGTTCGACCAGAAGGGCAAGTTCGGGCTGTCGGACGTGCCGTCGGCGTGCACCCGGCTCGTGTACCGTCTCGATCTGCAAAGCCCGGACAGCCAGGAGCGTATCGTCGAGTTCACCGAGGCGCTGGAACGTTCCTGCTACGCCACCAACACCCTGCGGCGCCCGGTGGAGGTGGTGCCGGAGCTGACCCTCAACGGCGTGGACATACCGCTGGGGTAGCCCCACGCCTCCTGGCTTCCCGTCCCCGATCGAGGTCGAGGACAAGCTTTCGCGGGAATGACCCTTCGCGGGCGTCGGCGATAGACTCCCTACCCCTGCTCCAACACCCAGCGCGCCACCTCGTCGTGGCGCGCGAACCAGACCCGGGAGAAACCCTTCATGTAGCGGAGGATCTCGGTCAGCACGGCGGCGATCATGGGCCGGCCGCCGAAGTGCGCGTGAACCGTGAGGTTGATCATCTCCGGGGCGTCGGACCGGTACAGGAAGTCGAAGGTGTCCTTGTAGACGTTGAGGAAGTCGCGCGGACTGCCCCGCAGCACCCGGTTGTCCGCGAAGTCGCTGTGAGGGATGGCCACGATGTCCCCCGAGCCGGTGGCCATGCGGTAGGGCACGTCGGTGTCGTTGTAATCGCCGTGCCAGACGCACCCGGCCTCCGCCAGAAACCCAGCGGTGTGCTCCGTGGGCGTCGCCCGCGGACTCAGCCAACCCACCGGCCGCACGCCCGCCACACCTTGGATGAGATCGAAGCAGCGCCCGATCACCGCCTGCTCCTCCTCCGCCGAAAGATCGGTGAGGAAGGTGTCCTGGGTGTACGAATGGCCCGCCAGTTCGTGCCCGTTGTCGTGCAACGCCTTGACCGCCTCCGGGAACATCTCCGCCGAGCGCCCGCTCACGCACACCGTGGCCGGCACATCGAACTCCCGGAAGATCTTCATGAAGCGCCAGACTCCGGTGCGCCCGCCGTATTCGGACCAGGAGACTCCGAGCCGGTCCACCACGCCGGGCTTGAGCGGCGAGGACATGGGCGAATAGGACGGCGCCTTGCCCACGGACCAGGTCTCGAACATCGGCGTCACCAGGACCGCCACTTTCGCGTCGTCAGGCCATTTCTCGATGGTTGTCAATGTCATGTTCCCCTTCCCTGTCGCTCTCCCATCATCTCGATGAACCGCCGCGCCAGCCGCGGACCCGTGGCCTCGTCCTCATGCTTGAAGAACACGTACGCCCGCGCCCATTCCTGCCCGCGCACCCGCTCCGCCCACGCGCCGATGGCCGCGTCGGTGTATTCCACGGCCCGCAGACGAAGATAGCCCCAACTCGCCGTGGACACGAACGGAGCCTCTTCCTTCAGTTCGCCGTCGGCCACGCACAGGGCCACGTCGCGCTCCCGCAGGGTCTCGAAGACCGTCTCGTCGAACCACGAGATGTGGCGGAACTCCATGGCCACCGGGCGCCCCTGGGGCAGCACGGCGAGGAAGGCCTGAAGGCGCGGCAGGTCCAGCCGCATGTTGGGCGGCAACTGGAACAGCACCGGCCCAAGCCTGGAGCCCAGGGTCTCCAGCCGCTGGAACAGGAACGCCACCGCGTCCGCGGCCTCCTTGAGGCGCGCGTGGTGGGTGATGGCGCGGGACGCCTTCACGGAAAAGGAGAAGTCCTCCGGCACCTGCTCGCACCAGCGCGCCAGCACCGGGTCCGCGGGCATGCGATAGAAGGTATGGTTGATCTCCACCGTGCCGAAACGCTCGGCGTAGAACGGCAGCATCTCCTTGTCCGGCAGTCGCGCCGGATAGAACTTGCCCTTCCACGGCTTGTAGGCGTAGCCGCTGGTGCCCACGAGGGTCTTCAAGAAGGCTCGCTCCAAAGGTGCGGGTACTTGAGCCCGGAGCCGGTGATCATCAGCACCACCCGCTCGTCCCGGCCCACCGTGCCCTGTTCCAGCAATCGGCGCAGGGCCGCCAGACAGGCGGCGCTTTCCGGCGCCACGAAGATGCCCTCGGTGGCGCCGATCTCGCGCACGTCCTCCAGGATTTCGGCGTCGGACACGCTCACGGCGCAACCGCCGCTCTCCCGCACGATGCGCAGGATCATGAAGTCGCCGATGGCCACGGGCACGCGCAGGCCCGCGGCCACGGTGGCCGGCTGGGTCACCGCCTCCGCCGCGTCCGCGCCGGCCTCGAACGCCTCGACGATGGGCGCGCACCCCTCGGCCTGGATCGAGACCATGCGCGGGCGCCGCGAGTCGATCCAGCCCAGCTCTTCCATTTCGTCGAAGGCCTTCCACATGCCGATGAGGCCGGTGCCGCCGCCCGTAGGGTACAGCAGCACGTCCGGCAGCGTCCAGTCCATCTGCTCTGCCAGCTCGTAGCCCATGGTCTTCTTGCCCTCGATCCGGTAGGGCTCCTTCAGGGTCGACACGTCGAACCAGCCCTCGCGCTCCTTCTTCTCCCCGATGATGCGCCCGCAGTCGTTGATGAAGCCGTCCACCAGGACCACGTCGGCGCCGTACTGCCGGCACTCCACGATGTTCACGGGCGGCGCGTCCCGCGGCATATAGATGTGCGCCGCCAAGCCCGCCTTGGCTGCGTACGCCGCCAGCGCCCCGGCGGCATTCCCCGCCGACGGCACCGCCAGGCGCTCCGCCCCCAGTTCCAGGGCCATGGACACCGCCGCGGTCATGCCGCGCGCCTTGAAGGATCCGGTGGGGTTCGAGGACTCGTCCTTGAGATGGAGCCGGCTCATGCCCAGCCGCTCACCGAGCCGGCGGGCATGGGCCAGCGGCGTCCACCCCTCCCCCAGCGTGGTGACCGCCGCGTCGTCCATGACCGGCAGCACCTCGCGGTAGCGCCACAGACTCGCCACCCGCTTCCGCAGGCTCTCGCGCGTCAGGGTCCCGCCCGCCCGCGCCAGGTCGTAACGCACCAGCAGCGGCTTGGCGCATTCGCGGCAGAGGTTGTGAAGCTGCCGGCGTTCATGCCGCGTTCCGCAACGCGAGCATTCGAGAAAGGTCACGTACATGAAGCACCCCGCCTGCCTACAGGCGCGGGCTCCACACCCGCCCGGGCACGTAGATCTGTCCCTGGAAGAGCTTGCGGGTGGTGCGCACCACGCCCGCCTTGGTCAGCGCGAAGTCGTCGCCGACGCCGCTCAGCTCGAACGCCACGGTGATGGACCCGCTGGGATGCTCGATCTCCACCATCTCGGAGAAGCCGCCCTTGGTCTCCGCGATGCCGTCGGCGACGGTGCCGGGCACCAGGGCGCAGCTCCCGACGCAGATGGCGCCGGACACCGCGTGGGCCGCGTGGCAGTCCGTGGGCACGAAGTAGCGCGACGTGAGCGTGCCGCCATGACGCGGCCGGGAGAGGATGCCGAACTTGGGAATGACCTTGCCGCGCACGTCGCCCAGCCCCATCTTCTCGCCGGCCACGACCCGGACGGCTTCCAGCTTCTCCAGCAACTCCCGGTTGGCGTCCAGCTCGGCCTTGCCCTCGTCGCCGCGGATGCCCATGCTCGCGGCCGTGGTCAGCACCATGGGCATGGCCACGTCCACGCAACTCACCTCCACGCCTTCGATGACTTCCCTGCGCTGCCCGGTTGGGAAGAGCGCCCCGGTCTTGGAGCCGATGACGTCCATGAAGTTCAGCAGGATGGGCGCCGCCGTGCCCGGGACCCCGTCGATGGCGGTGGCGCCGTCGTACTCGACGTACCCTTCGGGAGTCTCCACCACCGCCTCGATGAGCGAGTCCGTGTTCACGTTGCGGATGTTCACGACGGTCCGGGGATCGTCCGAGGGCACGATTCCGTGCTCGATGGCGAAGGGGCCGATGCCCGCCAGCATGTTGCCGCAGGTGGGGCTGTAGTCGACCAGCGCCTTGTCCACCGACACCTGTGCGAAGAGGTAGTCCACGTCCGCCCAGGAGTGGTCCGACGGCGACACGATGGCGACCTTGCTGGTGAGGGTCGTGGCGCCGCCCACGCCGTCGATCTGGCGCTGGTCGGGGGAGCCCATGGCCGCCAACAGCACCTCGTCGCGCGTGGCCTCGTCGGCCGGCAGGTCGCCGGCCAGGAAGTACGGCCCGCGCGAGGTGCCGCCGCGCATCATCGTACAGGGAATCGCGGTCTGTCTTGCCATGGTCAGGATATCCTTTCCCAGATGAGCGAGGCCCGGCTGCCCGGTCCGCCCATGACCGGGGGCGCCGCGGTCAATACCAGCCGCTCCCCCTCGAAAGACACCTCCCGCCGGGTAGTGGTGCCGTCGAGCCGGGGATCGTGGCCGAACTCGATGTGGTGCAGCACCACGTCGCCCTGGAGCTCGAACTCCCCGAAGTAGCTGAAATAGGTGCCGTCGGGCCGCCGGGTGGCGGTGGCCATGTGGCCGTCGGCGGTGTACTCCATGCGGCCCACCACGGGCGCGTCTTCACCCGATCCGGTGTTGCCGTCGGCGTCGGTGAAGCGGAACTCGTGCAGACGCCACGTTCCTGTCATGCGCTCTCGATATGTCATGACCTCAGGATATAGTGCGCAGTGCCGGGACTTCAACTCCAGGAAGTCCCGATCCATCATACCGGCGGCAACCGCTCCGCGGCCGGAACCGCGGGCTACGGCGCCGGTGTCACGGCCTCCGGCTCCACGGCGGCCTCGACCGCCACCGTGCCGCCGTAGTCGTCCACGATGCAATAAAGCGCGGGCACGAGAAACAACACCTGGAACGTGGACGCGCCAAGGCCGAAGGCGAGGCTGGTCACCAGCGGGATCAGCACCTGGGCCTGGAGGCTCGTCTCCATCAGCAAGGGCAGCACCCCCGCCACCGTGGTCAGCGAAGTCAGCAGCACGGCGCGGAAACGTTGCCGGGCGGCGCCGCGCGCGGCGGCCTCCGCGGACTCGCCACCGGCGCGGCGGATCTTGATGAAGGTCACCAGCACGATGGCGTTGTTGACCACCACGCCGGCAAGGGAGACGAAGCCCACGAGGCTGGGCATGGATAGATCGAGACCCAAGGCGAGGTGGCCGACGACCACCCCCACGAGACCCACGGGAATGGACGCCATGATCACCAAGGGCTCGACGTAGCCGCGGAACTGGAAGCTCAGAAGGAGGAAGATGGCCGCGAGCCCCACCATGAAGTTCCGCCCGAGCGACGAACCGGTCTCGGCCGACTCGCCCGCCTGCCCCTCCAGCTCAATGCGCACGCCCGGATAGCGCGCCAGCAGACCGGGTGCGAAACGCGCCTGGGTGTCGGCGATGATCTCCGCGGCGTTGGCCCGCTCCGGATCGATGTCGCCCTGGATGGTTACCGCCCGGCGGCCGTCCACGCGGTGGATGCGGCTGTAACCGCGCTCCGAGCGCAGCGACGCCACGGCATGCAACGGCACCTGCTCGCCGGCGGGCAGGGTGACGGTGAAGCGGGCGAGGTCCGCAAGACTGTCCCGGTCCCGTTGGTACAGCCGGACGTCGATTTCGTAGTCCTCGGTCCCGACCTGGAACTCGCCCGCGCGGCGCCCCTGGAACGCCGCGCGAAGCTGGCGCGCCACCTCGGCCGCCGTCACCCCCAAAGCCAGCGCGCCTTCGCGCAGGCGCACGCGCAGCTCCGGCTTGCCCAGACGCAGATCGTCGGTCAGGTCGAAAACGCCGCCGTACCCGCGCAGCCACTCCCGCAGCTCCGTGGCCGCCGCCTTCAACGAGGCCACGTCCTCCCCCACCAGGCGAATGTCGATGGCTCTTCCCCCCGGCCCCACTTGCGGTTCGCCAAAGGTCAACGCGATGACGTCCGGCGGCATGCCCACCCGCGCGCGCCACCGGTCCATGATCTCGTCCAGCGACGCGTAGCGGGCGTCGGGCCCCACCAGGTCCACGGTGACGGTGGCCAGATGTTCACCCGACTCGCCGGCCTCGCGGTTGCGACTGAACTGCACCCCCACGTTCCGCACCATCCTGTTGCCGCCCGGCCGCCCGCTCGCGTAGGCCTCGTCCACGGACCGGACGGCGGCCACCACCTGTTCCACCACGGCCTCGGTGCGAGCCAGCGGCGTCCCCTGGGAAAGCAGCAAGCGCACCTCGATGACATTGCCCTCGATGTCGGGAAAGAGCCTGAACTTCAGCACACCGCCGACCATGACGGACACGGACACGAGAAACAGGCCGGCGATGACGCCCACGGTGAGGTAGCGCCAGGACACCGCCGCGTCCACCAGACGCCCGACGAACCCTTCCGTGAAGCGCGCCAGGCCGGCGTCGAACAGGACCCGTATCCTGGGAGGCGGTGCATCCCCCGTGGCGCGCAACGTCCCCAGAAGGTGATGCGGCAGGATCAGGAATGCCTCCACCAGGCTGAAGGACAACGTGAGGATCAGCACCACCGGCAACACCCCCATCACGGCGCCGATGTTGCCGCGCAGGAACGCCAGGGCGCCGAACACGCCGATGGTCGTGAGGAACGACGCCAAAACCCCCGGGGCCACCTCCCGGGTACCTTCCACCGCCGCCTCCATGACGGAGCGTCCCGCGGCGCGGTGGCGCGCGATGTTCTCGGCGATGACGATGGCGTCGTCCATCATCAGGCCGACGGCGATGAGCAGGGCCACCATCGTGACCATGTCGAACGAGTAGCCGATGGCCGCCATCCCCGCGATGGTGCCCATGAACGCCACCGGGAGGCCCGCGGCCACCCAGAAGGAGTAGCGCAGCCCGAAGAACAGCCACATGACCAGGAACACCAGCACGAGGCCCTGGGCGCCGTTCCGCAACAGCATGGTGAGACGGTCGCGCACGATGGACGACACGTCGCGGGTGATCTCGAAGACCATGCCCGGCGGCGCCAGCGCCCTTTGCTCATCGAGATAGGCCCTGACCGCACCGATGACTTCCAGGGTGTCGTCGGCGCGCCCCTTTTCCACCATGAGAAAGGCCGCCCGCCGGCCGTTGAAGATGTTCTTTTCCTCGGCGCGCTCGAACCGGTCGGTGATGTTGGCGACATCTCCCAGCCGGATCACCGCGCCGCTTGCCGAGGCCACCACCACCAGTTCTTCGAACGTGCGCGGCATGCGCCGTTCGTCATCGAAACGGATGAGCACCGTCGAGTCCCGCGCCTGCACCGACCCCGCCGGCAGCATCACGCTCTGGCGTTCCACCGCATCGGCCAGATCGCGCACGCTGAGACCGAACTGGCGCATGGTGGACGCCGGCACCTCGATGCGGATCTGCCGCTGGGAGAAGCCCTGGAGTTGCACCCGCGCCACGCCCGGAATGGCCAGCAGGTCGTCCTTCATGCGTTCCGCGTAGGCCTTGAGTCCCTCCTGTTGCAACGGCCCGGTCACGGCGATGGACGCCACCAGGTCCACGCGGCCGAGTTGACGCACCACCGGCGCCTCGGCGTCCGCGGGAAAGTCCCGAATACCGTCCACCTCGCTCTTGACGTCCTCCAGGAAGCGTGCGAGATCGGCGCCTTCGCGCATGACCAGCTTGGCCACCGCCACCCCTTCCCGCGCCTCGCAACGGGTCTCCTCGCGCTCGTCCACGCTGTCCGCGGCGGTCTCCAGCTTGAGACAAATGCCCTGCTCCACGTCCGCGGCCGCGGCCCCGGGCCACGGCACCCGCACCTCGACGGTATCGGCCGGGACGTCCGGAAACGTCTCGCGCTTCACGGTTCCCGCGAAGACGAGACCCAAAAGGATGAACCCGAGCATGAGGAGGTTGGCCGCCGTGGGGTGGCCGGCGAAGAAACGGACCATGCGCGTGTCACCGCATCGGCGCGACGCCGGTGGCCTCGGCCACCAGGGCGGCCGCCACCTCCGGGTCCGGCTCCGGCCTCAGCAGCATGCCCTCGGCGGCGAAGGGCAAGTCGGAGACCACCACGAGCTCGCCGGGTTCGAGTCCCGAGCGCAGCACCACGAAATTGGCCTGGGTGAAGCCTGCCTCCACCGCGCGGAACTCCAGCCGGTTCTCCGGCCCCACCACGTGGACCTGACCGGCCCGCAGGGCCGTGCGCGGAATCACCACCGCGCCGGGCCGAGGCGGCCCTCGGAGCTCCACCTCGACGTACATGTTCTTGACCAGTGGCGGGCTTCGGCCCTGCTGGGCTCGCCGGTAGGGTTGGTCCACCGCGACGATGACGCCCACCGTACGGGTACGAGGATCCACGGTGTCGCTCATCCGCGAGAAACGCGCCGGCCACTCGATGGCGACATCGCCCGAGTGCAGGCGCACGATGGCCTGCAACTCCTCGCGCAGCCGCGGCATCGCCGTGCCCAATTCCAGTGCCGGCCCGACGCGCGATTGCAACAGCGCCAGCACCTCGCTCATGGGCACCTGGGCGATGACCTCGGCCACGTCGACGCTGTCGGCTTCCACAAGCACCTGACCCTTGGCGGCAAACTGGGCCAACTCCACGTTCACCGCGGCGATGCGGCAGGTGAACGGCGCCACCACGGTGGTGCGGTCCAGGTTGCGCCGGGCCGTCTCCAACTGGGACTTGAGCCGGTCCCGTTGCGCCTGCTGCGCCGCGCGTTCGGCGGGCAGCAGCCTGACGGCGTTGCGGAGATTCTGCACCGCCTGTTCGCCCGCCAGCACCGAACGCTCCTCGCGGTCGGCGTCGGACTGGGACACCGCGCCGCGGCGCAGCAGCTCCCGCGTACGCTCGAACTGCTTGCGGCCCAACGCCAGGTTCCGTTCCTCGATGGCAAGGGAACGTTTCGTGTTCACCGCGCGCACATCCAACAAGGCGAGCTGGGAGTCGGCGGCGCGTATGTTGGCTTCGATCTCGGCTACCGCGTGACGGTAGTCCGTGGGGTCGATGCGCAGAAGCTCGGTGCCGGCGGCCAGGGTAGCCCCCCGTTGCAGCTCCGGATGCCGGTACACCACCGTGCCGCTGACCTCGCTCACGGCATCCCACACCCTTCCGGGCTTGACGCTGCCGTGCCCCACGGCCCGCGGCACCACGCCCACGGAAACGGCCTCCACCACGCGCACGGCCGTGGTCCGTTCCTCGGGCTCGGTCCGCGTCGGCGCCTCCCGCGAACGGACCGCGTACACCACCGCCAGAACGCCGAGGCCGACGGGTATCCAGAAGAGCAGCTTCTTGAGGAATCTGACCATGGATCACCCTAGATAGGCCCCAGGGGCCAGGGCAGATCGGCGACGGCGTGCTGCAACCACCCCTCCGGGAGATCCAGCGTCATGAGCCACGACAGGAACATCAGCATCAGGTCCGCCATGACCGTCAGCACCACGATGCCGCCCCAACTTACCTTCGCTTCCCGGCGCAGGAACGCCACGAAGAACAGGTTCAGCGAAATGAAGAACCCGGTCACGGCCGTCACCCCCAAGAGCGCCAGCAGCCAGTTCAGGTAATACCAGATTCCCTTCTCGGGAGTGTCGTGTCCTTCGATGCCCGGCCGTTCCGCGTCTTCGTTGTACGGGGTGGGCGCGCCGGCGCTGCGCCAGATGCCGTAGAGCACCAACAGCCCAGCCACCAGCATGACCGCCGCCGCGCTGGCCGGGAACACCGCCCCAAGCAGGGTGTGCCGCAGGGAGTCGGCCAGCGCGACCGCGAAAACGACCACGACGAAGCCGGCGAACAGCAGTTGCGGCGTCATGTCCCTTGCGTGCCGCTGCGCCGTATCGGCGGCCGGCTCGCCGTCGGGCCGGTTGCGCGCGCCGAGCCAGATGGACACGACGATGATGGCGCCGATAATCAGCACGCCGGGACGCGTGGCCATGCCCCATTCGTGGAACTGGATCGCCTGGTAGAGGTAGGTCTCGATCTGGTCGGCGAGCACGAAGCCGATGAGCATGGCTGGCCGCGACCAGCCGAAGCGCTTCATGCCCACTCCCAGCAGGCCGATGGCCACCAGCGCCACGAAGTCCATGATGTCGCGGCTCGCCTGGAACGCGGCGAAGGAGATCACCATGAGCATGAAGGGCGCCAGCAAGTGATAGCGGATGGTGGTGAGGCGCGCGATGGCCGGAGACAGGAACAGGCACAGTCCCGCGCCCACCACGTTGGCCAGCGCGAGGCTCCAGACGATGGTGTAGGTGGTGGACAGCTCGGCCGTGAGCATCCGCGGGCTCGGCTCCAGCCCTATCAGCACAAGCCCGCCGATGAACACCGCCATGCTGCCGCTCCCGGGGATGCCGAACAGCAGCGTCGGGATGAGCCCGCCCCCTTCCTTGGCGTTGTTGGCGGATTCCGGCGCGAGCACGCCGCGGATGTCGCCGCTGCCGAACTGCGACTTGTCCTGGGCGGTCTGCACCACGTGACCGTAGGCGATCCAGTCCACCACCGAGCCGCCGAGCCCGGGAATGGCGCCGATGAGCGTGCCGATGCCGGCGCAGCGCAGGCACAACCAGCGGTTGCGGATCATGTCCCGCAGGCCGTCCAGCCAACCCTTCCCCAGCGCGTGCGCACGGGAGATGGCGCCGGCGCCGCGCAGCAGGTCCACCACCTCCGGCAGCGCGAAGATGCCGAGCCCCACCACCACCAGCGGGATACCGTCCGCCAGGTAGTCCACCCCGAACACGAGGCGCTCCTCGCCGGTGGCCGGAGCGCCGCCGATGGCGCCGACCACCAGTCCGAGGCCGCAGGAGGCCACGCCCTTCCAGATGGAGTTGCCGGACAGCACCCCCACCATGGAAATGCCCAGCACCGCCAGCATGAACAGCTCAGCGGTGGTGAAGAACAGGATCACGGGCCTGGCGATGAGGACGAAGAAGGTGAGGATGACCGCGCCGAACAGCCCGCCGAAGAGCGACGCCGAGAACGCCGCCCCAAGGGCGCGGGCCGCCTCGCCCTTGCGTGCCAGCGGGAACCCGTCCAGCACCGTGGCCTGCGACGCACTGGAGCCCGGGATGCCCATGAGCACGGATGTGAACGTATCCGAGGTGGGGATGACCGCCACCAGGCCCACGAGCATGGCGAGCGCCGACACCGGATCCATGCCGTGAAGGAAGGGGATCAGCAGCGACAGGCCGACGATGCCGCCGAGCCCGGGGAAGATGCCCACCACCAAACCCAGCAGCACGCCCACCACCAGGAAGGCCATGTGCTGGGCCTGCAGCAGGGTCGAAAAGGCTTCGATCAGCGCGTCGAGCATTCCGCCGGGCCTCCTACGCTTCGGCTCGCTGCACGGGGTCGGTCGGCAACGGGAACACCCCGCCTCCTTCCGAGCTCTAAACGAAAGAGGGCGGCCGTACAAGGCCGGCCGCCCTCGCCGTCAGGGTCGGAGACCCGTCCGAGTGCGATCGCGCCCCGCGGGGCGCGACCACTCAAGTCGAGCCGTCAGAACACCACGTTGTACTTGGTCGTCAGCCAGTTCCGCACCCATTTCCTGGCCTCCGCCGGTACCTGTGTCGCCGCCTTGAACTTCAGCGCGGCGGCCGCGCCCGTGACCTGGTCGTAGGTGCCGATCTTCTTGTCCTTGTTGGCGATGTACTCGGGGTCCGCCAGCATCTTGTTGAAGGCGTCCTCATACGCTTTCACGACGTCGCCCGGCGTCCCCTCGGGGACCACCACGAACTTCTGGGCCGGGAAACCGGCGGTGAAGAAAGCCTTCCACGCGTCGAACCAGATGCCGGACGGTTTCTTGCCGTGGACCTCCTCGTAGACCTCGGCGAAGTGCGGCAGGTCCGGGAAGTTGGGGTCGCGGATCAGGTTGCCCTTGTCGTCGAGGGTGCCCCAGGACATGACCGGCAGCGCGCTGCCCTCCTTCACCAGCGGGGTCACCTTGGAGAGGTAGGCCGCGGAGGTCTGGTAATCGATGGTGGTCTCGCCGGTCATGAACGCCTTGCGGCCGGCGGAACGGCCCTTCATGCCGAACACCGCCTTCACGTCGAGGCCGAGCATCTCGAACGCCAGCAGCGGGACGAGGTCCAGCGACGTGGCGCCTTGGGAGCCATACTTGAGCGATGGCTTCTTCGCCACCAGTTCGGCGGCCGTCTTGGCCCCGAGCTTCGGCGTGGTGTAGGCAACACCGCCCGTGGCATAGGCCAGCAACGGACGCCACTTGCCGTAGTCGTACTTCACGCGCTTGTCGCCGAGCAGGAACGGAAACTGGGTGGAGCCCGAAGTGCCCAACAGATCCAGCCCGTTGGGCTTGGCGCGCTTGGCGTACAGGTTGGCGCCCTTGGTGGAACCGCCGCCGGGAACGAACTTCAGGCGGACGTCGGCGCCGCTATGCTTGCGCAGGAACGGCTCCACGAAACGGGCCCAGCGTCCGGACCCGCCGCCCTCGCTGAAGGGAATCGTCCAGGTGACGATCTTGCCCTTGATGTCCGCCGCGGCGACGTCGGATGCCGGCCACGCGAACGTCAGCGAGATGGCCATCACCAACCCGTAGAAGAAATAACGACTGCCTTTGTACATATACGTGTCCTCCGATTCGGATAGCGGTGGCACCGCTCGAGAATGATGCGTTGCAGGTTAACGGAGCCCGTCGGTCGCCGCAACCCGCGGCGGATGACGGCATGCGCCGGATCGGCCCGGGTGGACACCCGCGGCGCAAAGCTGCTAGCAGAAAGGCAGCAGCATCGCCCAACCACTGGAGAACACCCATGCCCCTGATGATCGACAACCGCATCGCCGAGCAGGCGCTCAACATGAACGACGCCGTCGAGGCCATGGAAGACGCGCTCAGGCAGCTTGCCGAGGGCAACGCCGCCTTCCAGCCGCGCACCGACCTGTGGTCCCCCACCGCCACCGTGGGCGACTACTTCCGCTGGGGCTCGCTGCTGGGCGCCATCAAGGACCCGCCCATCCTGGCGTTCCGCTTCAAGCTCGACATCATGACCTGGCAGGAATACAACGGCGCCGTCACCGAGCACTGGTTCAACGTCGAGCCGGGCAAGTACTGCGGCATCATCCTGCTGGTGGACACGCGCACGGGCGAACTGCTGTGCATCATGAACGACGGCTATCTCCAGAGCTACCGGGTGGGCGCCACCGCCGGGGTCGGGGTCAAGCACCTGTCCCGCGCCGACTCCAGGGTCATGGGAGTGCTGGGCTCCGGCGCCATGGCGCGCACCTACGCCATGGCCGCGTGCGCCGTGCGCCCCATCGAGCACATCAAGGTCTTCAGCCCCACCCAGGCCAACCGCGAGGCCTACGCGAAGAAGATGTCCGAGGCGCTGGGAATCAGGGTCACCGCGGTCAACTCCGCGCGGGAGGCCATGAGCGGCGCGGACGTCGGCGCCACCTGCACGGACTCGCGCGTGCCGCTGTTCCAGGCGGACTGGCTGCAGACCGGCATGCACGTCGTGGACGTGCGTCCGGAGGAACTCGAGGACGAGACCTACGAGAAGGCGGACGTGGTGATCGGGACCTCCAACCAAGCGGTCTTCAACTATGCCCTGGGCACCCAGGAGGAACGCGACCGGCGCCCCATCGACAAGAACTACATGCGCCGCTACACCGACCGCAACCACACCACGCTGTCCGAGGTGCTGATGGGCGAGAAGCCGGGGCGGGAGAACGACGGACAGACCACGCTGCACCACAACTTCTCCGCCGGCATCCAGTTCGCCGCGGTGGGCTACCTGGTCTACCGCTACGCGAAGGATAACGGCCTCGGACACGAGCTGCCGCTGGAGTGGTTCCAGCAGGACATCCGGAACTAGTGACCTGTCACGTGCAATCGTGTTTCGTGCGGTCCGAGGGATGAGGATCCGCGGGACCTCGCGGTGCCGTTCCGGCGGCCCTGTCCCGCCGGGGGCGTGGCGTGGGCTCCCTCGTCCATGACGCAATTCCTGCCCCAAACCATCGGCCTCCTCACCGCGTGGACCTACGGCATCAGCATCGTCTCCGCGCGCCGGGGCCTGCAGTACTCCAACGCCACGACCGTCACGCTGCTCTCACTGATCTCGCAGACCGTGGTGCTGTGGACGCTTGTGGCACTGTTCACCGGGGTGCCGGCCGTAGGCGCCGCGTTCCTGTGGCCGGCGGTGATCGTGGGGTTTCTCATGCCCGTGGTGCGCTGGCTCACCTACACCGGCATCGCGCACATCGGCGCCGCCCGGGGCACGGCGCTGCGCTCGACCCACCCGCTCTTCAGCACCCTGCTGGCGCTGACCTTCCTGGGCGAGAACGCTACCCTGCCGGTCCTCGCCGGCATCGTGCTGGTCGTGGCGGGCATCACCCTCATCTCGTGGCGCGACGAAGAACGGCGGGCCGGCGCCCGCTGGTGGCACGGCGTCTATTCCCTGGGCGGCGCCTTCAGCGCCGCGGCCGTGCACAACATCGCGCGCTACTCGTTGCAGGGGGCCGGCTACCCGATCCTGTTCGCGGCCATCGTCGGGGCCGTGTCGCTGACGACGTTCGGCGGCTACCTGGCGTTGCCGGGAACACCCACCCGGCCGGTGTGGAACCGGGAGTCCCTGGGACCGTTCGTGATCGCGGCACTGCTGGAGAACCTGGGGTTCCTGCTGTTCGTCACCGCCCTCAGCGTCGGCCCGGTGGTGCTCGTCACGCCCATGGTGGCCACCCAGCCCATGTGGGTGCTGCTCTATGCCGTGGTCTTCCTGCGTAGCGTCGAGATGGTGACCCGGCGCACCGTGGGCGGCAGCCTCGCGGTGGTGGCCGGGACCCTGGCCATCACCCTGGGAGGCGCGCCGCGATGAGGGACGCCGCATGGGGCGACCACCCCGGCCACTGGAAGGTGCCCTGAAGGTGGCCTGGCTCGCACCGCGCCTGCTGCGCAACTTCGTGCTGCTCTACGGCAGCTCCCTCTTCTCCGGGCTCGCCTGGGGCATGGTGCTGCCCACCATCCCGGTGCTTTCCGGCTCCTTCGACATCTCCATGGGTGCCGCCGCCCAGACGGTCACCGCCTGGGCCACGGGCCGCTTCTGCGGCACGCCCGTGAGCGGCATCATGCTCGACCGCGTCGGCCCGCGCATGATGATGGTGGGCGGCGCCGCCGTCACCGGCGTGGCCGCCATCGCAGCGTTTCTGAGCCCCTCCTTCGCCGGACTGCTCCTGGCGCTGTTCGTCATCGGCGCCGCGGACGCGGTGTGGGCCATGGGGCGGGAGGTGACCGGCATCGACCTCACCGCCCAGAACCAGCGCGGCCGGGTCATGAGCGGTTTCCACGGCGTGCACCACAGCGGCGTGACCCTGGGACCGCTGGTGGGCGGTTTCCTCACCGTGTCCGCGGGTTTCCGTACCGTGTTCATCGCCTCCGCCGTCGTTTCCGCGCTCGCGACCCTTTGCGGCCTGGCGGTGGACAAGCCGGCGGTCCGGAGCGCGGCGCCGCGGGCCCCCGCGCGGGCCGTCTCCAGCAGCCTGAGCCTGCGCCACTGGCCCGGACGCCTGGTCCGCCTCTACCGCGAGGTGGAGCCGTCACTCCGTCCCACGTATTCCGTCCTGGTGGTGGCCACGGCCGCCAGCCTGATGTTCCGGCTGACCCTCCAGAGCATGCTGCCGCTCTACGCCGGCGCGTACCTGGGCTTCACTCCGGTGGAAGTGGGGGCGCTCTTCTCCATCTCCGGGCTGGTGGTCTTCTTCATGATCGTGCCCGCGGGCTTCGTGCTCGACAAGGTGGGGAGAAAATGGGCCACGGTGCCGAGCACCGTGATTCCCGCCGTGGTCTTCGTCGCCATTCCGCTGTGCAGCACCTTCCTGCAATTGGCTGTGCTGCTATCGATCCTCGGCATAGCCAACGGCCTCTCCCTGGGCTGCCTCGCCACCTCCACCTACGATGTGGCGCCGCAGCACGTGCGCGGCCGCCTCCAGGCCATGCGCCGCACCATCGCCGACCTGGCGGGCCTCGGCGCCCCCCTGGCCGGAGGCATGCTCGCCAACGCGTTCTATCCGGGCGTGCCCTTCCTCGCCCTGACCCCGATCCTGTGGGTGGCGACCGTGCTGCTGGCGTTCGTAGCGAAAGAGACGTTGGAGCGGTGACAACTCACGGTCCGGTCGGACCGTCGTCCTCGGAGGAGTCCGCCGCTTCGAGCTGCTCGCGGAAGCGTTCGGTGGCCGCCCAGGCTGCCTCGTACTGGCTTTCGTCGATGCGGCCGCGCATCCGCTCCACCCGGAGCAGCAGGAAGTACGTCTGGATGACGTCCTGGCGGCAGTACTCGTGGATCTCCGCCAGGCGGCCGGCCTCCCACATGTCCTGGACCATGGAGCCGTCGATGTTGCCCTTGCCGCGCAGGCCGATGAGCTTGCACAGGAGGTCGAAGCCGCCGCGGATGCGGTTGACGCCGTGGTTGCCGATGAACTCGTAGAGGTCGTAGTGGCCGTCCTCCGAGTAGCGGTAGCGGTGCCCGAAACGCTGGTTGAAGTAGCGCGGCGCCCGGCAGCCGTACTTGAGGGCGTGGAGCTCCAGGACGGGGAGGTCGAAGTTGCGGCCGTTGAACGACACCAGCGTGCCGTTGAAGCGTTCGACCCGCTCCCAGAAGTCCCGGACGATGGCCTCCTCGCCGTAGTCGTCGGCGCACAGGGTCTCGACGCTGGCGAGCACGCCGTCGTTGTTCACGATGCCGACCGCGATGGAGATGGGTACGTGGAAGGAGAGCGGAAGGAAATCGCTGCCGGTCTCCGCCACGCGCTCGGCGCGCAGGCGCTCGTAGGCGACCCGGTCGGAGACGTCATCGTTGGGAGCGTACACCGACTTGACCAGAGCCTTGTCGATGCGGGTCTCTATGTCGAAGACGGCGTAGGTCATCGCATTGCCTGACGGGATCCGTCGCCGGGACAGCGGCGCCTCGGCCCTACTCCGGCCGCACCAGCAGCACGCGGTCGGCCGGCAACTCCAGCGGCAGGCGCTCCCAGGACTCGCCCTCGTCCTCGGAGACGAGGATGTCGCCCTTGCCCTTCTGGCCGGCGTCGGCGGAACGACCGCGGGAGACGGCTCCGAGGCCGGCGTAGACGCGGACCGGATTCTCGGGATGCTGGGTCAGCGCCCATACCATCTGCAGCATGTGGTCGGGCAGCCCGCGGTCGACGCCCACCCGTTCCCAGCGTTCGGCGAGATCGCGGCTGCGAAACAGCGCGCCCTGCGCCTTCTCGGGACGGTCCCAGTAGCCCGGCGACTTGTCCGCGGTGGCCACCAGCACCACCGGAGGGTCTCCCGGCAGGAAGACGAAGTCATGGAAGTAGTCCCGGGTCATGCCGTATTCCGCGCGCTGCCAACCCGCGCCCGGATCGGCGCTGCGGAAGAAGCCCTGGGCGGTGGCCACGAACATGGGCCCCGTTGCCGCCTGCGTGGTGCTGATGTGGTGGATGTCGAGATAATCGATGCCGCCGCTGACGTCCTCGAAGGAGGCGCCGCGGTCGAAGGTGCGCACGATACCGCCGTGTTCCAGGCACACGTAGAGGGTGCGGGGATCGTCCGGCGCGACGAAGATGTGCCGGACATGCTCGCGGTGCGGCGGGCGCGGATAGGTCCACTTGGCGCGCACCTCGGACGGCATGTCCTGCAACGCGGACAGCTCCTCCCAGGTGTCGCCGCCGTCTTCGCTGCGGAACAGGTGGATGGGTTCGGTGCCGACGTAGACCACGTTCGGATCGGTGGGGTCGACGGTCACGGCGCGCACGTTGCCGGAGAAGACGGTGCGCCAGCGTTGCCCGCCGTCGTCGCTGCGGCACAGCCCCTCTCCCGCCACACTGGCGTAAACGGTCCCGGGCCGTTGCGCCGGGCCGTCAATGGCATCCACCGTGCCGGGAGGGAGCGCCACCTCCAACTCCTCCCAACCGCGACCCCGGTTGCGCCACACTTGAAGGCCTTCCTGCGTTCCCGCCAGTATGCGTTCGGTCATGGCCCTACCTCCGACTCGTATCCTGCTGGGCCAACCCGCGACCCCGCCACCGCCGCCCGAATCGTCATTGCGGTTTCGCGGTCAGGTCTTCGACGGCGGCCATCACTTCGACGTAGGTGCCGCAACGGCAGATGTTGCCGGACAGGTAGTCGCGCACTTCGGCTTCGTCGGGCTTGGGGTTCTCGCTGAGGAGGCCCTTGACGGCCATGATCATGCCCGGTGTGCAGAAGCCGCACTGGAAGGCCTGGCGGTCCAGGAACGCTTGCTGCACGGGATCGAGGTTGCCGTCCCGGCTGAGCCCCTCGATGGTGAGCACGTCGCGTCCCTCGGCGTTGCTGGCGAGCATCAGGCACGAACTGACGGGCTTTCCGTCCACCAGCACGGTACAGGAGCCGCACACGCCCACGCTGCAACCCTCGTGGGTTCCCTTGAGCCGCAGGTCGTCGCGCAACACGTCCAGCAGGGTCTGGTTGGACTTGACCGAAAGCTCGCGTTCGCGTCCGTTGACGGTGGCGGTGATGAGATGTCGCATGGCTCCCTCTCGCTCTCTCCCTACCCTTCTTCCCCGGATGCGCTGGCCTCGCGCTCGGCCAGCGCCGCCACGATGCGCTCCGGGCGGAGCGGCAACTCGGTGATGTTGACGCCGCCCAGCGCGTTGGCCACGGCGTTGCCGATAGCCGGGACCACCGCCGGAATCACCGCCTCGCCCGCTCCCTTGGCGCCGAAAGGGCCGTCCGGGTGCGGGTTCTCCACCAGGAGCGACTGGAAGCGCTCCGGATGGTCCTCCATGGAGGGCAGCATGTACTCCAGCAGGGTGCCGTTCACCGGCTGGCCCTGCTCGAACACCATCTCCTCGAAGAACGCCGCGCCCAGGGCCTCCAGCATGGAGCCCTCGTTCTGGAGCCAGCACTGGAGCGGGTTGATGGCCTTGCCCACGTCCACCGAGGTGGCGATGTCGAGTACCCGCACCTTGCCGGTCTCCACGTCCACCTCCACCTCCGCGGCGCACGCCGAGAAAAACCAGAAGGCCGCGGCCTTGCCTTTGCCGGTCTTGGGATCGAGACCGCCCTTGACCTGGAAGTTGCAGTTCCCGAAGATGCTGCCCACGGAATCGCCGTACTTGACCCGCAGCAGTTGCGGAATCGTGAGACTCCGGTCGGGCACGCCCCGGACGCTCACGCCGCCGGCGCCGAGCTCGAGATCGGCCTTGTCCACCTCCAGCGCCTCCGCGCCGGCCTCCAGAAGCTGCTCGCGCACATCCTCGGCCGCCCGCAGCGCGGCGTTGCCCATGTGGAAGGTGGTGCGGCTGGAGCTGGTGGACTTGTCGTAGGGCGTCACGTCGGTATCGGGCGCGGACACGGTGACCCGCTCCACCGGAAAGCCCAGGCGGTCGGCGACGATCTGCGCCAGGCAGGTGCGCACCCCCTGGCCGATCTCGGTGCTGCTGGTGAGCAGCATCACCGAGCCGTCGCCGTTCAAGCGCACGCTGGCCGCCGACGCCGTCGGCGTCGTGGTGCTCTTCATGATCACCGCGAGGCCCTTGCCGCGCCGCAGCGTGCCCTGGCCGGCCTCGTCGGCCTGTTCCTCTCGGCCGCGCCAGCCGATACCCGCCGCGGCCTGCCGGAGACAGTCGGAAACGCCCACCGACACCAGTGACTCGCCGGTGACGAAGATGTCGCCTTCCTGCAGCAGATTCTTGAGCCGCAGCTCCAGCGGGTCCATGCCCAGATGCCTGGCGATGCGGTCCATCTCCGACTCGTAGGCCCACGCCGTGTGCGGCACGCCGACGCCGCGGTAGGGCCCCGCCGGCGGCAGGTTCGTGTACACCGCGTAGGTGGTGAGCCGGCGGTTGGGCACCCGGTACGGTCCGCTGGCCACGTAGGAACCGGTCTTGGCGTTGGCCGGCCCTGACAGGGCGTAGGCGCCCAGATCGTAGAAGACCTCCACCTCCCGCGCCACCAGGCTGCCGTCGTGCTTGAAGCCGGTCTTCATGCGCACGAAACCGCCGTAGCGCCGTCCCGTGAGGAACACCTCCTCGCGGGTGAGCACCCACTGCACCGGCCGGCCCGCCTTGCGCGCCAGCAGCGCCGTCACCGGCTCCAGACGGGCGTGGGTCTTGCCGCCGTAGCCGCCGCCCACGAACGGCACGACGACGCGGACGCCGCTCTCGGGCAGGTCGAAGATGCGCGCCAACTGTTCCTGGAGCCCCACCGCGTTCTGGCACGGCGTGTGCACCACGAGCCGGTTGGGGGATTCCCACAGCGCCGTGGCCACGTGCGGCTCGATGTGCCCATGCTGCACCGGCGGCATGCTGTAGGTGTTCTCGAAGATCTCGTCGGCCTCGGCGAAGCCCGCGTCGACGTCGCCGTCCCCGGCCCGGAACACGCTGCACACGTTGCCGCCGGCGTTAAGGTTGAGCTGCTCCCGAAAGACCGCCGCCTGGGTCTCGAAGCGCTCCTCGTGGATGATGGGCGCGGCCGGCCCGGCCGCCGCCACCACGTCGAAGACCGCCGGCAGAGGCTCGTATTCCACCTCGATGAGCTCCACCGCCTCCTCCGCGATCTCGCGCTCCTCCGCCGCCACCGCCGCCACGATGTCGCCGACGCAGCGCACCCGGTCGATGGCCAGCACGGGCTGGTCCTCCACCACCGCGCCGTAGTAGGGGTTGAGACCATCGAGGTCGTCGCGGGTCACGACGGCGATGACGCCGGGCAAGGCCGCGGCACGGCTCACGTCGACGCTGACGAGTTTCGCGTGCGGGTGGGGGCTCCGCAGGGCCTTGGCATGGAGCATGCCCGGAAGCTCGATGTCGGCGGTGTACTGGGCGGACCCGGCGACCTTGGCGTTACCGTCCACCCGCGGGACGTCGGTCCCGACGGCGCTCACGGGCACGCCTCCTGCCACGCCGCGGCCAGGGCGCGGCGCCCCAGCACCCGCACCAAGTGGCGCTTGTACGCCGCCGACCCGCGCAGATCGGGGATCGGGTCGATCTCCTCCGCGGCACGTTCGGCCATCCGTTGCAGCACCCCTTCGGTGGGATCCGTCTCGCGCAGAAGCAGCGGCCGGGCCGCCACCGCCCCCACCGCGAGCCGCGCCTCCACCGGACGGTCCCCCTCCAGCCGCACCAATGCGGTGATGCCCGCGCACGGCCGCTCCTCCGACGAGCCCGTAGTGAACTTGAGGTAGTCGCCCACCAACCGCCCGCGCACCGGCGGCACCGTCACCGCGGTCACCATCTCCCCCGGCTCCAGCGCCGTCTCGTAGGTGCCCAGGAGGAAGTCCGCGAGTTTCATGGCGCGCGTGCCACGGGTGCCGGTCAGCTCCACCTCGGCGTCGAGGGCAACCAACACCCCCGGCGGATCCGACTGGTGGTCGCCATGCGCCAAGTTGCCGCCGATGGTGGCCAGATGGCGGATACGGATGTTCGCCACCTGGTGGCAGGCCGCGGCCACAACCGGCAAGTGCTCCCGCACCACCGCCGAGGTCTCCACCTCGTGGATCGTGGCCATGGCCTCGATGCGCACCGCCCCGGCGCCGTCACGCGTGATGGCGTTAACGCCTTCCAGTTTCTTGAGATTGACGAGGGTTTCGGGGCGGAGGAGGCCCTGCTTGACGAGGATGAGGAGCGCCGTACCGCCGCTCACCGGCCGGACGTCTTCGCCGACATCCAGCATTTTGCAGGCTTCGGTGACGGTCTTGGGTTCAATGAGGTCGAAGTTGCGCATGGTCCTTGTTCACCTGCTCACACACGCACGCGTACCAGTGTTGACTCGATCTGGCAACCCGCCGTAAGGGCTCCCGTCAAGATGATCGCCTGTCAACAAGAACACATCTGTACATTTATCGGGTTTTGTGTGAAATGTGAGGTAACCACGTGGAAGGATGTAACCATGAGCCGCTTGTCCATTGAGTTGACCTCCGAACAGCATCAGCAACTGAAAGCCATCGCCGCCCTGCACGGCCAGACCCTCAAGGACTACATCCTTGAACGGACGCTGCCTCATTTGCCGCAGACCGAGTCCTTGTCCGAAGAGGATACCCTGCGCCGGCTGGAAGCGTTTCTAGAGCCTCGGATAGCCCAGGCGGAGCGCGGCGAAGTGGTCGAGGACTCTGTGGAGCAGATATTTGCCTCCGTCCGGCGTGACTACCGGTAGGCATGTTGCCCTATGAATTGACCTCCGCCGCGGCTTCCGACCTGCGCGACATTGCCCGTCACACCCTTTCCCGGTGGGGTCGGCGCCAGCAACAACGCTACGCGCGCCAACTGGCAACCTGTTGCCAGGCCATCGGCGACGGGAGCACCGTATCCCGGACATTTTCGGAACACCATCCATCAGTGTACGTCATGCGGTGCCAACACCACTACGTCTTCTTCCTGACCCCGACCGGTGGAAAACCCGTCATCATCGCCTTCCTGCACGAACGCATGGACCTGACGGCGCGCCTCCAAAGGCGCCTGACCCCCTAAGGTGGAGTCCATCATTGCGGCGTAGGGTTTTAGGCCATTTGATACGGCGATCAGTTCCGCTGCCGCCGGAACAGCCCCGCCACTCCTCCGCCAATCGCGAACGAGATCACCCCCAGCGCCACGAACCCCCAGTGAAAGCCCAGGTCGGCCACGAGGATGCCGGCGAGGAGGGGGCCGATCATGCGGCCGACGGAGGTGCCGCCGCGGATGAGCCCCAGGGCGACGCCCTTGCCGGAGTCGTCGGCGACCTGGAGGGCCAGGGTGGTGGAGCCCACGTTGGAGAGGCCGAAGCCGGCGGTCATCAGACACAGGGGCACGACCAGCGCGATGTAGCTCTGCCCGAAGACCTGCAGGACGAAGGCGGGGACGGTGACGAAGACGCCCAGGAGGATCACCGTGCGGGTGCCAACGCGGTCGCACAGCCATCCTCCGGTAAGCCTTCCGGCGGTGTCGGCCAGACGCGAGATGCTGACCATGGTGCCGATGATGTCGAGGGTGAGGCCGCGGCGCACCGCCAGGAACGGGAAGGCGATGCGGGTGACGCCGATGAGGCAAAGGAACGACTGGAAGATGGCGAGGCAGGCGCCGAGAAACGCCGGCTGGGCCAGGAGCCCCTTGCCCACGCGCCACAGGGGCATCGATCCGCGCTCCACCGGCTTCTCGGTGCGGTGTCCACGCGCCAGCAGAAGGAGGACGAATCCGATGCTCTGAGGCACCGCCACCACCAGAAAGAGCTTGTCGAGGCCCCACCACTCGCCCACGAACCCGCCCATGGTGGGTCCCAGGGCGAAACCCAGGCCCAGGGCGGCGGCCACCTGCCCCTGCGCCTTGCCCTGCTGCTCGGGCGTGGACTGCATGAACACGATGCGCCGTATGGCGAGGCTGAACATGGCCTCGGTGAGCCCGATGATGCCGAAGGCCACCAGGAACACCGCCAGATTGTCCCGGAAGGCGTAGCCCAACAGGCCCGTGACCACGGCCACGAGCACCGAGCCCAGCAAGAGAAAGCTTGAGCGGAAATAGGACGCCAGCGTGCCCGACAACACGTCCGAGCACAGCGCGCCGACTCCGTTGACCACCAGCGGCATGCCCACCACGGACACGGGGAATCCCTTGGCGTGCATGTAGAACGGCGCCAGCATGGCGCTGCCGATGGCGCCGGAGGCCATGCAGATGGACGCCAGGGAGTACAGCAGGTTGGAAGAGATTCCCATCGGAACGCGCCTCATTCCTCATCGCCCGTGGCGTCAGTCGGCGCCGTCGCCCCTTCCCCATCCGCGCAGGCGCCCGACGAGGACAAGGCCGAGCGCGAAGAAAGGCAGCGGCAGCAACCACAGCATGGCGGCCCGCTGCGCGGCCACGAACCCCGGCACACCCGCGCCTTCCATCAGCGCCACGGCCAGCCCGATGCCCAGGGCACCCGCCCCCGGGCCGCACGCCGAGAGCAGCCCGCCGACGAGACCGTAGTGTTCGCGGGGCGCCAGCCCGAACACCGTCTTCTGATGCGCCGGCAGGAAGACGCCCACGCCGGTCCCCACCAGTGCAAGGGCCAGCAACACCATGGCCGGACTCGATCCGTCTTGCAAGCCGGCGTAGGCGACGATCCCGGCCGCGCCCGCCACCAGTCCCCCCGCCACCAGCATCCAGGGCTCCACGCGATCCGACAAACGTCCGCTCACGGGCGAGCAGACCGCGGCCACCACCGGCAACGTCGTCAGAATGAGCCCGAGGTGGAGCGGCGTCACGTCCAGCACGTTGCGCATGTACAGAGGCGACAGCAGGAAGATGGGGAAATAGGCCGCCGAGAACAGCACCATGGCGAGGAACGCCAACACCAGAGGGACGTTCGTCATCACCTGCAACGGGATCAGCGGCCGCCGCGCCCGGAACTGGCGCAGCAGGAAGGCCGCCATGCCGGCGCCGCCCAGAAGGAACCACCCGGCGATGAAGGGCGAACGCCAACCGCTGTTGGCGCCGACGCTCAGCCCCACCAGGACCGACGGAAAACCCAGGATCAGGGCCGCTGCCCCCGGGTAGTCGAAGGGCTCGCGGCTGCGCTGCTCCCGGTCTCGCAGCATGAGCCAGACGGCTACGCTGACCGCCATCCCGATGGCGGCGTTGGCCAGGAACACCGAGCGCCAGCCCGCCACATGGATGAAGAAACCGCCCAGGGCCGGTCCGGTGGCGCGTCCGATCCCCGCCGCCGACAACAGGACACCCAGGCTCCAGCCGGTCCGTTCCGGCCGTGCGACCGTGGCCGTGATGGCCGTCGACATGGGGTTGGCCATGGCCAGACCCACGGTCATGACCAATCGGCAAGCGATCAATTGCGCGAATGTCTGCGAGGCGGCGACCAGCGCCGCGCCCGCGCCGTAGAGGGACACCCCCACCCTGTAGAGCCGGTTGCGGCCGAGGATGTCCCCTGCCCTGCCCAGACACAGGGCCACGCTTGAGGACAGCACCAAGCCCATGGTGGCGATCCACTGCACCGCCGACAGGCTGCTGCCGAACTCGGCCTGGATCATGGGGACGGCGACGTTAATACTGCCGTAGCTGTTGAAGAACAGGAAGGTGCCGGCGGAAAGGACGCTCAACACCCGGATTTCACGAGCCTCGGCCCGCATGTTTCCAGCCGTGCATGCGTCAGTCGTCCTGGACGACTCCCTTGACCACGTAGTCGCCGGACTTCTCGTCCGCCTCGAGGTTCAGCAGGTTCAGGGACTGGGCCTCTTCCAGCAGCTTCCCGAAGGATCGGAAGCCGTGGTAGCGCTCGTTGAAACCGGGCTTGCGGCGCTTGAGCGTCTGCTTGACCATGGAGCCCCAGATGGTGTCCTTGGCGCCGCGCTCGTCGAACAGGTGGGCGACGGTTTCCACCACCAGGTCGAGGGCCTCCTGGGCCTCCTTCAGCTCCCTTTCCTCGGCCGGGGCCTTCTCCTCCGGCGGCGCCTTTTCTTCCGGTGGAACCTTCTCCTCGGCCGGGGCCTTCCCCTCCGGCGGCACCTTTCCCTCCGCCGGCGCGGCGGCGGTCTTGCGCGGCGCGCGCCCCGTGCGCTCGCGCTTGGCGCCGCCCCGGCGCTTCGACTCGCGCACGAGGTCGTCGTAGTAGATGAACTCGTCGCAGTTGGCGATGAGCAGATCCGAGGTGGAGTTCTTCACGCCGACGCCGATGACCACCTTGTTGTTCTCGCGCAGCTTGCTCACCAGCGCGGAGAAGTCGGAGTCGCCGCTGATGATCACGAAGGTGTCCACGTGCGACTTCGTGTAGCACAGGTCCAGGGCGTCCACGACCATGCGGATGTCCGCGGAGTTCTTGCCCGACTGGCGCACGTGGGGGATCTCGATCATCTCGAAGGAGGCCTCGTGCATGGCCGCCTTGTACTCGCGATAGCGCTCCCAGTCGCAGTACGCCTTCTTCACCACGATCTTGCCCTTGACCAGTAGCCGGTCGAGGACCTTGCGCATGTCGAAGTTGGCGTAGCGCGCATCGCGCACCCCGATGGCGATGTTCTCGAAGTCGCAGTAGAGCGCCAGGTTTTCGGTCTGTGTCATGTTGTCGTGTTGGTTCTTTTCAGCCACCGCTCACCTCTTCACCACGTTCACCGGAGAGTCCTCCATGTAGCCCTTGATGGCGGCGAGGTAGCCGTCGAAGTAGGCGCCGTAGTTCGCCTCCTCCACGTAGCCCAGGTGCGGCGTGATGATCGTGTTGTCGCAATTCCGAAGCGGATGATCCAGCGGCAGGGGCTCCGTGTCGAAGACGTCCAGGCCGGCTCCACCGATGACTCCGCGTTGCAAGGCGTCCACCAGGGCAGCCTCGTCGATGATGGGGCCGCGGGAGGTATTGACCACTAGGGCCGTGGGCTTCATTCGCGCCAGGTCGGTGCCCCGGAACAGGGCGCGGGTGCGGTCGCTCAGAACCAGGTGGATGGTGAGGACGTCGGAGCGCGCCAGCAGCTCCTCCTTGCTCACCAGGGTCACGCCCACCTCACTGCAACGCTCCTCGGTCAGGTTCTGGCTCCATGCGACGACGTCCATGTCGAAGGCGAGGCCCACGCGGGCCACGCGGGCGCCGAGCTTGCCCAGGCCGGCCACGCCCAGGGTCTTGCCGGGAAGGCCGGTGCCCACGGTCTCCTGCCAGCCACCCGCGCGCGTGGCCCGGTCTTCCCGCGGGATGTGGCGCAACAGTCCGAGGATCAGGCCCCAGGTGAGTTCGGCGGTGGGCGCGCCCACGCTGGGCGTGCCGCACACGGTCACGCCTCTTTCGCGCGCGCCGTCCAGGTCAATGGACGCGTTGCGCATGCCGCTCGTGACCAGCAGCCGCAGGTTGGGCAGGCGCTCCAGGAGCGTGCGCCGGAAGGGCGTGCGCTCGCGCATGACGCAGACCGCGTCGAACGGCCGCAGCCGTTCAGCCAGGTCGTCCTCGTCGCTCAAATGATCGTGGAAGACCGTCACCTCCAAGCCTTCCGGGAGCTCCCGCGCGTCCAGGAGCGACTGGGCGACGCTTTGATAATCATCCAGGAAGGCGGCGTGCAACTTGCTCATGTGTACCTTTCACGTGTTTCGCGCACAGGCGCACGGCCTGCTCCCGCGTTCGTCGCTCCAAGTGCGGAGGGCGCGACCGGGCAGGCCAATGATACGCGACAGGCCAGGAAGTCCCACAAGTTCTTCAGGACTCGAGATCGCGGAGAACGGCGCGGCAGGGAGCTCCGTCCGCGCCGGCGATACAGACGGGAAAGCAGATCAGTTCGTACGCTCCCGGGCGGATATCCGTCAGGTCGACGCCCTCCAGCAGCGCGAGTCCGTGGTCCAGGAAGGCCCGGTGCACCGGCACCTGCTCGTCCGCGTGGGCGACCGAGAGGTAGTCGAGTCCCACGAGCCGGTAGCCCTTGGCCACCAGGGCATCGGCCGCTTCCACCGAGAAGGCCACGAAGTCGGGGTCATACGCGGCGCGCCGGAGCAGCTCCGAGTTGCTCGTCTTGAACAGGACACGCTCGCCCGGCGGGAGCTGTGCGACATGCTCGGCGGTGATGTAGCGGTGCGCATCCACCTCGTGCACCAGCGCCGGCCCGATGAAAAGCTCCAGCGGCAACTCGTCGATGGAGGCGCCCTCGGGAACGAAATGGAACGGCGCATCCATGTGCGTGCCGCTGTGGACGCTCATGTTCACGCTGGACGAGTTGTTGTGGTCGCCGCGCTGCATGCGCCTGCGGTCCAGCAACTCGAAAGGCGCCGCGGTCACCCAGCGCGCGCTGGCGGGGCTGAGCTTGAGCGAAATGTCGTAGTACTGCATCCTCGTTTCCGGACTGTCGCTACAGGTCCTTGCACATGGCCGATTGGGGTACTTCCGCACAGAATTCGGCCAGCCGCTCCTGGTCCACACGGTCGGCCGGCGCCGCCTCCTCCGGCTCTTCCTGCACGGGCTCGGCCGCATTGACGGGCTTCGGTACGCCGTCGCTTTGCGCCTTCAGGAGCGCCGCAACCTCGGCGTAACGCCGTTGGGTAGCCTTCATGCTCTCCTCCAGGGCCAGGGCAAGCTCCTCCCAACGCTTGTCGTCACGTTCGTTGCGCCGGGCGAGGGCCTGCCCCTGAGTCGCCACCGTTTCCGCCACACCCACCAGCCGTTCTTCCAGATTCGCCAGGGTCTGGTCCTGGCGCGCGGTGGCGCCCGGGGGCTTGGCGAGACTCGTTCCCAAGTCCTTCAGTTGCTGGGTCAGGCTCCCCCGGTTCTTTTCAACGAGCGCCGACAACTGCTGGTTCCCTTGCGCCACGCGACCCACCTCCCGCTCGAGACTCTCGCGCACGGCGGCGAGACTCTTGTCCCGTTGATCACGGAGCTGTCGCGCCCACTTCTTCAACTCCTGCTGCAGCACCTCCCTTTGCGCGGCCGATAGCGCGGCCGCAAGCTTGCCCTCCAACGCCGTCTTCTCCGGGCCCTCGGACAAGCCGGCGGCTCCGAGCAGCTCCACCGCCTCGCGCACCCGCGCGAGCTGCCCTTCGGCATGGGCAAGCGAGATCATCATCTCGGTCATGTTGGTTTCATTGCCCTGGGCCGTCCGGGCGAGAGAGGCCTTCAGCTCGCGGATCTCCCACGCGGTGTACCCCAGCGTCACCGTGGCCACCACGAGTACCAGGAACGTGATCGTCTTGCCGAACAACGAGCTCATCGGCGTGGTCGTTGGCGGCCGGTAGCGGCCGCCGGGTCAGTTGGCCGCGGCCTCCAGCCGGCCGGCGGCTTCGGGGCTGAGTTGAGGGCGCACGAAGGCCTGATAGATGGACTCGTTCTGCAGCCACATGATGTCCACCCGGGTTCTCACGGCCGCGCGCATCTCCTCCTGAAGCCCCGCGTCCATGATATGGTCCTTGATCACATCCACGATGAAGTTTCCGTGTCCTTCGTCATGGTACTCGTGTGCCCGGAAGAACGCCAGAGCCTCCGAAGGGATCCAGGGGTAATTCGTCTCAAGCGCCTGCCGTTCTTCGCCCATGCGCTTGGGGCCCTCCCCCTCGAAGACCAGTCCGGTGCCGATGGCCACGGCCCAGTGGCTCTGCTGCACCAGTTGCACGTACATCTCCAGGGCTGCCTTGATTCCCGGCAGGGGTTCGTAGCCTTGCATTTCCTCGCGCGGGATGCCCATGCCCTCGCCGAAACGGGTCCAAAGCTCCGCGTGGCTGGGGTATTCGCCGCCGAACAGATCCTCGCCTTCCTCCTCCACCATGTTCTCCAGCAGCATGCGCCGCAACGCCTGGATGGGGCACTTCTGGTAGCGGATGCCGAAGAACCGGTGAATGTGGCGGAACTCGTGGAACTGGTTCTTGGCCCAGCCCTGCAACTGCTCGCGGGTGAGGTCTCCGCCCAGGAGCAGTCGCCGCACCGGATGCACCGGATACCGGCCCCGCAAAACCACACGGAGGTCGTCGACCAGCGCTTCCGGCGCGAGCACTTCCATCTCTCTCTCCAGACTCCGCCCGGCTACTGGCCGGGAACGAAGAGCTGCTGGCGCCGCACCTGGCCAGGGAAGACGTCCTTGCACTCGCCGTCCTCGAGCACGACCTCACCGTTGACCACCACCGCGCCAATGCCCGGCGGATGGCGGAAGATCTCGTTCTCGTCGAGCTTCTTGGGCATACGCTTGCTGGCGAGATCGTCGACCTTGTCCGGATCGAACACGGTGACGTCGGCCGGCAGGCCGGTCTTGAGGATGCCCCGGTTCATTCGCAGCTTGGCCGCGGGATGACCAGTTACCTTGTGCACCGCCTCCTCGAGGTTGAAGAGTTTCTTGTCGCGGCGCCAGTAGCCCAGCACCCGGGTGGGGGCGCCGTGCCAGAAGAAACGGTCCAGGTGCGCGCCGGCGTCGGTGCCGATGAGCCCCTCGGTGGTCTTGATCATGTCGGCGAGCAGGTCCATGTGCCCGTTGGCGAAACCCTGGTAGTACAGCTTGGATGCCAAGCCGTCTTCGAGCCAAGTGTCGAAGAAGGCATCCGGTTCGGACTTGCCGCCGGCCGCGGCGATCTCGGCGACGTTCTGTCCCTCGCGGGCCTTGAGGTCGGCGCGCTCCATCATGTCGAAGTACACCCCTTGCCATCCGAGCCACTCGATGTAGGCGGGCTCGCCCGCGTTCTCGCGCCGCTGCTCGTCCAGCTTCCTGCGCACGTCGGGATCCTGGAGCTTGCGCGCCAGCTCGCCGCGGTTCTGCTTGATCTCCTCCCACAAGGGCAGGCCGTCGAAGATGAAGCAGTCGTCCACGTCGAAGCGCCGGATGTGCGAATACGGGATCACCACCCCGTAGATGTCCTTGCCCTGTCCCCGCGCTTCCTTCATGTAGTCGATGGCGCGTTCTCCGTCCGCCCTTTCGCCGGGCCGCACGCGGAACTCATTGCCGATCATCGGCACGTTGATCTTCTCCACCAGTTCGGGAAAGCCGCTCTCGGGCTTCAGGAGGTTGCCGAAACCGTTGAACTGGAAGCAGCCGCCGTACTCGCCGGCCACGTTGGCGAGGGCCGCCATCTCTTCCTGGGTGGCCAGCGTGCTGGGAGTGCCGGCGTGGATGGCGGGGCCGCCGCGCGGGCTGGACGAGAAGCCGATGCCGCCGGCCTCCATCCCTTCGCGCACCATCTGCTTCATTTTCTCCAGCTCGTCCGGCGTGGCTTCGCGCTGGTAGGCCGCCTCGCCCATGACCACCAGCCGCACCGGGGAGTGAGGCACCAGGGCGGCCACGTTCACGCCCACCCGGCCCTCGAGGTAATCCAGATACTCGGGAAACGTCGTCCAGTTCCAGTCATCGTCGTTGACGTAGTCGTCGAGCACCCGGCGCAGGTACTTGATCAGCACGTCGCGCGGCTCGCCCTTGGCCGGCACCGGCGCGATGGAGGCGCCGCAGTCGCCGATGACGATGGACGTGACGCCGTAGTTGACCACGGGATTGCCGTGGGGATACTGCACGATGAAAAGGTCCATGTGGGTGTGGGAGTCGATGAATCCCGGCGCCACCACCTGGCCGCGCGCGTCGATCTCGGTCGTGCCTGGGCCGACGTTCTTGCCGATGTCCGCGATGGTTCCTCCATCGATCGCAACGTCCGCCTCGAAGCCGGGGCTTCCGGTACCGTCGACCACCAGCCCGTTCTTTACGACCAGATCATGCGCCATGGTTCTTCCCCCTTCTGCTGGGTGTGGAATTTACTTCTCCGACTCCCCCAAATTAGACCGAAAGTCTCCATCGCGTCAAGGAACGGCCCTTTCGCAAACCGGCACGGCAACGCGCAAAGACGCGCCTGCGTGCGTCCACCGGCTGGACGGTGTTCCCGCTTTTGACTAGACTTCCCGCGTGACTCATTTGTCGGCAGACGTGCTGGTGGTGGGAGCGGGCGGCGCGGGCATGTACGCGGCCATCGCCGCGGCCAAACAGGATGCGTCCGTGCTGTTGCTGGACAAGTCGCTCGTGGGGCGCGGCGGCGCCACCATCATGGCGCAGATGACCGTGGCCGCCGCCATCGGCCACGAAGAGCGCGACCACTGGGCCGACCACCTCGACGACACGCTCGCCGCCGGCCGCGAGTTGTGCGACGAGAAGCTCGCGCGCCTCTTGTGCGAGAACGGTCCCGCCCGGATTTTCGAGATGGACCGATGGGGCGCCCACTGGGCGCGCGGCGGCGGCGGACGCATCCGCCAGGTCCAGGCACCCGGACACGGCCGCGCGCGCTGCTGCTACGTGGACTTCCTCAACACCGGGCCGGGGGTGGCCGGGACACTGCGGCGCCAGGTGAGCACGATGAGCGGAGTGCGCCGGGTCAGCAACGTGACCGTCACCGATGTAGTGGTCCACGACGGCCGCGCGGTGGGAGCCGTGGGCATGGACGTGGTCTCCGGCGACATCGTCACCTTCGCGGCCAAGGCCGTCATCCTGGCGGCGGGCGGGCTCACCAAAATCTTCCGGCGCAACAGCGCCTCCACCAACATGGGCGGCGAGGCCTACGCGCTGGCCTTGCGGGCCGGCGCCGACCTCATCGACATGGAGTTCGTGCAGTTCTTTCCCATCGCCCACCTGGCGCCCCGGCTCGTGGGCATGGACCCCATCATGTGGGACCCCTTTCGCTACAAGCTCGGCGGCCGGCTGCTGAACGGAGACTTCGAGGAGTTCATGCACCGCTACGGCGGCCAGGACAGCGGCAAGTACACCACCGTGCGCGACCAGGCCTCCTACGCCATCCTGAAGGAGGTGGAGGCCGGCCGGGGCTCCCCCCACGGCGGCGTCTACCTGGACTTCCGGCACGTTCCCGACGCGACCCTGCGGGACGCCTTCGGGCCGGTCATCGACCGGCTGGCGACGAACGGCATCGACCTCACGAAGACGCCGGTGGAGGTGGCGCCGACGGCACACTACCACATGGGCGGCATCCGCGTGGACGAGCGCATGGAGACCCGCGTGCCGGGCCTCTACGCCGCCGGCGAGGCCGTGGGCGGGGCCAACGGCGCCAACCGCCTGTCCGGCAACGCCATCACCGAGGCGCTGGTGTTCGGCGAATGCGCGGGGCGCGCGGCCGGCAACGCCGCGGCCGGCACCCCCTCGGGTTGGAGCGACGCGGTGGGCGAGGACGCGGCGGTGCGCCTCCGCCGCGCCGCGGACACGAAGCCGGACGACGGCGTTCCCGCGAACGTCCTGCAACTCCGGCTTCAGGACCTCATGTGGGAGGACGTCGGATCGTTCCGAACGGGCGGCCAACTGCGCCGCGCGCTCGACGGCATCCGCGAAATCCGGGAGACGCCCGCCGCGGTGCACGCCGCCGACGGCTACAACCTCGACCTGCAGGACCGGCTGGAGCTGGACGCCATGCTCACCACGGCCGAGGCGGTGGCACGGGCCGCGCTGGGGCGCGCCGAGAGCCGCGGCGCCCACCAGCGCCTGGACTTCCCCGAGAGCGACCCGGCGCTCGTCCGCAACCAGGCGGTCGAAATGAAGGGCGAAGAAGTGGCGGCGCGCTGGTAGGATGGGGAGCAAGACGCCCGACGCTGTGAATCGTCATTCCCGCGGAAGCGGGAATCCAGGGGTGGGGAGAGTCGAGTTCAAGATGAACGGCACGACACCGCGGACCAACCATACGACCACCGAGTTGCGCGTGCGGCGCGGCGGCAGCGGCGACCCTGAACGGCACGACGTGTACCGGGTGCCCTACGAAGAGGGCATGTCCGTCCTCGACGCGCTGGTGTGGGTGCGCGCCCACGTGGACTCGAGCCTGGCGTTCCACTACGGCTGCGTCAACGCCAACGCGTGCAAGACCTGCATGGCCCTGGTGGACGGACAGGTGGCCTACCTGTGCACCGCGCGCCTCGCACCCGAGGGAGCCCGGGTGGAACCGTTGCCCAAGCGGCCGTTGATCCGCGACCTCGTGACCGACACCGTGCCCGACGACGAGAAGCTGTAAGCACCCGACCCGTTTCCACACCGCGACAGGACGACGGAACCATGGAGCCAAAATCCTACGACTTGGTGGTCATCGGCAGCGGCCCGGCCGGCCAGAAAGGCGCCATCGCGGCCGCCAAGATGGGCAAGCGCGTGGCGCTCGTCGACCGCTACGACATGCTCGGCGGCGTGTGCCTGCACGCCGGCACCATCCCCAGCAAGACCCTGCGGCTGGCGGTGCTCTACCTCACGGGCTTCCAGCAGAAATCGTTCTACGGGCAAGCCTACTCGCCCAAGGCGCACCTCACGGTGGACGACCTCATGTTCCGCGTGCGCACCGTCGTCGAACGGGAACAGGCCCAGGTGACGGACCAGCTCCAGCGCAATGACGTGACCCTGGTGAACGGGTGGGCGCGTTTCGTCGACGCCCATACGCTGCAGGTGGAGGACGGGCAACTCGTCCGCGGCGACCACATCCTCATCGCCTGCGGCACGCGCTCGGCCCGGGACCCGGAGATCCCCTACGACGGCCACAAGGTCATGTTGGCGGAAGATCTCGGCAGCGCCGGCCACGGCGAGATCCCCCGGCGCGTGATCGTGGTGGGCGCCGGCGTGATCGGCCTGGAATACGCCTCCATGTTCTCCGCGTTGGGCGTGCGCGTGACGCTCATCGAAAGCCGCGACACCATGCTGGACTTCGTGGACCGGGAGATCATCGAGGCGCTGCGCTACCACATGCGCCGGCGCGACGCCATCTTCCGCCTGGGGGAACACGTGACCGGCGTGCGCATTCTGGACAACGGCCTGGTGCGCGCCGAACTGGAGAGCGGCAAGCGGGTCACCGGCGACGCCCTCCTGTACACCGTGGGCCGGCAGTCCAACGCCGACCAGCTCGGACTCGACCGCATCGGCATCGGCACCGACACGCGCGGGCGCGTCGCCGTCAACGACAAATTCCAGACCGAGCGCCCTCACATCTACGCCGTGGGCGACTGCATCGGCTTCCCCGCGCTGGCCTCCACCTCCATGGAGCAGGGTCGTCTCGCCAGCACCCACATGTTCGACGGCCCGTCATTCAAGTCCGCGCCCTTCTTCCCTTACGGCATCTACACCATCCCGGAGATTTCCATGGTCGGCCGCACCGAGCAGGAGCTCACCGCCGAGCGCGTCCCCTACGAAGTGGGCAAGGCCCTCTACGAGGACGTCTCCAAGGCCCAGATGGTGGGCGACCGCGCCGGCATGCTGAAGCTGATCTTCGACCCCGACACCCTCAAGCTCCTCAGCGTCCACGCCATCGGCGAGGAATCCACCGAGATCATCCACATCGGCCACGCCGTCATCGCCCTCGGCGGCACCATCGAATACTTCCGCGACAACGTCTTCAACTACCCCACCTTCGCCGAAGCCTACAAGGTGGCCGCGTACGACGGGTTCAACAAGATCGCAGAGGTGCGGTAGGCGTTCCACCAAGATCACCCATCACACAGCTGTGTTCCTGTGCCGCCGAGCATAACCGTCACCGCCGCAAACGCTACCCGACTTGATCCGCGTATTCAATTGACACGCGGTACGGATCGTATATTCTGAACATATACGTGATGCTTGACTTGAATCGAATCGTCGGCTTCCAATGGGACGACGGGAACGCTCGAAAGAACACCGACAAACACGGGGTTGAGCAAGCGGAAGCGGAACAGGTCTTTTTCAACGAACCGTGGCTGGTCGTTACGGATGTTGGCCACAGCGCGACCGAAATCCGATTTCACGCGCTGGGAAAGGCAAACGCGGGGCGACGGCTCCATGTGACCTTCACCCTACGGGACAATGACACAAGGATACGGGTCATTTCGGCCCGAGATATGAGCCGCAGGGAGCGAGCCCGCTATGAGCAAGAAGCGTAAAACGGTGCCTACTTTCGAAAGCGAGGCGACGGAGCGTGCTTTCTGGGAGAGCCACGACTCCACCGACTACGTGGACTGGAGCCAAGCGGAGCGCGTCCGTCTTCCCAATCTGAAACCCTCGAGTAAGGCTATTTCGCTGAGGTTGCCGGTAGACCTGCTCGAGCGGATCAAGACTGCGGCGAACAAACGGGACGTTCCCTATCAGTCCCTGATCAAGATATGGTTGTCCGAAAAGGTGGACGCCGGGTAGGCCACCTTTCCGTCTCCTCTGGCACCCCCCTTCCCCACCCCTGGATTCCCGCTTCCGCGGGAATGACGTAACCCGTACGTCGTTGCCAGACGAGTGTTGACACAGCCTGTCTCGCGGGAATGACGGATTTGAAAGCTCTCCGCCCACACCGGATCCTACCGTGTTCTTGTGGAACCCTCCGCTCTGCGCCGATGGTGCAACCGTGGCGTTGTGGGTCCTCTACGCGAACCGCGGGATGATCTCCGTGCCGAGGCGGCGGAGCTGGTCGTGGATGGCGGCGGGAGGGCAGGCGGGGCGGGCGACGAACTTGGAGGCGCCGGCGTCGATGAAGCGCTGGATGGCGGCGGTGATGTCGTCGGCGGTTCCCAGGGCGGAAGTTTCGGTGAACTCCACGTCGGTGCGATTGCGCAGGGCGTAGGGGCGGGCGATTCGGGCGGCTTCCTCCGAGTCCTTGGCGAAGCAGTAGTTGAAGAGCACGCCGAAATGGTCGTCGTCGATGCGGCGGCCGTAGTCGGCGGCGTGTTTGCGGATGCGCGCGACGGCGCTCTCCACCTCCGCGGGCACCATCTGGGAGGCCAGCCAGCCGTCGGCCAGGCGGGCGGTGCGGCGGAAGGCGGGGCCGCTCCGTCCGCCGACCCAGATGGGCGGCTCCGCCTGGGCGGGCTTGGGTTGTATGGAGACGTCCTCGAGGCGATAGTACTCCCCCTCGAAGCTGACGTTGTTCCCGGCCCACAGCGCGCGCAGGAGGTGCACCATTTCCTCGGTGCGGCCGGCGCGCTCGGAGCGGTGAATGCCGCAGGCCTGAAGCTCGGTGTCGTCGTCGCGGCCGAGGCCCACGGCCAGCAACAGGCGTCCGCCCGACAGGAAGTCCAGGGTGGCGAGTTCCTTGGCCAGCACGGTGGGGTTCCTCAGCGGGAGGGCCATGACGCTGGTGCCGAACTTCATCTTGCGGGTGCGCGCGGCCACCCACGAGAGCGCCACAACGGGCTCGAGGCTCAGGGTTTCCGACACCACGCGATCGCTCAGCCACAGCGAGTCGATCGCCAGGGTTTCCGCCAGGTCCACGGTGCTCCAGAACGCCTCGGGGTTGGGCTCTCCGAAGGGCCATCCGGTGAAACCAATGCCGATACCGATTCCCATGTCCTTCCGTCTCCTCGTCTGGTACTGACACTACCAGATGGCACGGTGCATCTTCCAGCGCCCCTTCCCTCTCCTGGTGGATTCCCGGATTTGACTCACGCTGGTTATCGGACTATTGAAGATCAACCTCGGACGGTCCCGGTCTCACGAACTCAACCTCGAACCACCCGATCCTACGAAACAGACCCAAAGACCCTCATGATTTATCTCGAACTGGCCGGTGGCTTCGTCCTGCTCATGGGCGGGGCGGAGTTCGTGTTGCGGGGCGCGGTGCAGCTTGCGCGGCGCCTGGGCGTCTCGCCCCTGGTCATCGGGCTCACCGTGGTGGCCTATTGCACCACCATGCCGGAGCTGCTGGTGAGCCTGGAAGCGGCCGTTCGCGGGGCGCCCGGCATCGCCATCGGGAACATCGTCGGCAGCAATATCTGCAACCTGCTGCTGATCCTCGGTGCGGCGGCCTGCGTCTGTCCGATGGCGGTCAACCCGCGCGAGGTGCGCTTCGAGGGGGCCGTCGTCGTGGGAGTGGCGGCGCTCTTCATCACGCTCGGGATGACCGGCAGTCTGAGCCGGGTGGACGGCGTGCTGCTGCTGGCCTGCCTCGTCGCCTTCACCGTGATTTCGGTCCGCCGGGCCCGGCGCAATCCCCCCGAGGCGGAGACAGAAATGGATGCCACGGACCGGCCGGTCTGGATGACTGTCGGCACGCTTGCCATCGGTCTCGGCTTTGTCGTCGTCGGATCGCACCTGCTGGTGGAAGGCGCCATCGGGCTCGCGCGCCTGCTGGGTGTGTCGGAGGCGGTCATCGGCGTGACGGTGGTGGCCGTCGGCACCTCGCTGCCGGAGCTCGCCACGGCGGTGGTTTCCGCCTACCGCGGCCATTCGGAGGTAGCCGTCGGCAACGTGTTGGGCGCCAACATCTTCAACCTCCTTGCCATCGGCGGCTTGGTGGCGACCGTCCATCCGCTGGACGTTCCGCCGCATCTGCTCCACCTCGCCATCTGGACGATGTTGGGCGCGACCGTCGCGCTGATCTCATGGCTGGCGTTTCGCGGGCGGCTTGGACGTTTGGCGGGCGTGCTCTGCCTCGCCGTCTACACCGTGTATGTCGCCATGGAATACGGTCCGCTCGCCAACGTCTGATCCGGCAAGCGCATCCCCCATCACGAGTCGATGGACGTGCCGCGGTACTTGTCCTTGAGCTCGTCCATGACCGTCCCCTTCCAGAACTTGACCCCCACTTGGTAGCCGGCCCGTCCGATCATGTGCGCGGACACGGGCGCGGTGAGGAAGACGAACAGCGTGATGGCCAGGACCCGGATGGTGACGCCGATTTCCGGGAAATAGAACGTCGCCGACACCATCAGGCAGAACACGCCCAGGGTCGGGGGCTTGGTGGCGGTCTGCATGCGGGTGAGCAGGTCCGGCATGCGCAGGATGCCCAGGCACCCCAGGAACATGAAGGCGGTGCCGATGATCATGAACGCGGCGCAGATGATGTCAGTCACCATGGTGTGCCCATTTCTCGATGTAGCGGGAGAAGGTCACGGTCCCCAGGAACGCCACCAGCGCCAGCACGATGGCCACGTCCAGGTACACCGGCTCGTCGTAGGCGATGGCATAGAGGGCGGCGATGCCGACGCCCACGGTGCTGAGCAGGTCCAACGCCACCAGCCGGTCCGGGATGTTGGGACCGCGCAGGAGGCGGATGAACGCCAGCACGATGCCGAGGCTCAGCACGCCCAGCAGAACGAAGGCCAGGGTCGTCATCGCAGCAACTCCATGACGCGCTTCTCGAAACCGTCCTTGATGGACCGGCGCAGCTCCTCGGCGTCGTCCACGTACATGGCGTGAATGTACAGGACGCGCCGGTCGTCCGACACGTCCAGGCTCAGGGTGCCGGGGGTCAGGGTGATGAGGTTCGCCAACAGGGTGATCTCCGCGTCGGTCTCCACGTCCAGCGGGATCGCCACCACGCCGGGCTTCATGTTGTGGGACGGGGTCACCACCTCGTAGGCGATGCGCAGGTTGGCCAGCAGCAACTCCCAGGCGAACAGCGAGCCGAGCCGCAGTCCCTGCCACAGCTTCTCGAAGTACCGCGACGGCCGCAGCAGCCGGCGCACCGCGTACAGGATGAGAAAACCGAGGACGAAACCAATGGCGAGGTTCAGCGCCGATACCTCTTCGGTCAACGCCGCCCAGCTCAGCGCCAGCATGATGTTCCACAGGAGGACGGTCATGACCCTCCCCTCACCCGGAGCACCGCCTCGATGTACGGCGCCGGGTTGGTCAACTGCTCGCCCGCCTGTTGCGCCAGCGCGAAGAACGGCCCCGCGGCCACGCCCATCACCACCGCCAGCACGGCCAGGGTGACGATGCCGCCCAGCATGAGCCCCATGCCCGCCCCCGGCGCATGCGTCCCGGTCCCTTCCGGCAGCGGCTTCCAGAACGCCTCGGCCCAGATCTTGGTCATGGAGAACAGCGTCAGCAGGCTCACCCCCAGGGCCGCGGCCACCACCACGAACTGCTCGATGTCGAGCCCGGCCTTGATCAGCACAAGCTTGCCGAAGAACCCGGACAGGGGCGGCACCCCGGCCAGCGACAACGCCGACAGCAGGAACAGCATGCCCACCCACGGGTGGGCGCGGTAGAGGCCGCCCAGCTTCTTGAGGTCGTAGGTGCCGTGAATGCGCTGCGAAATGCCGCTCACCAGGAACAGGTTGGTCTTGACGAAGATGTTGTGGACGATGAAGAACACCGTGCCCGCCAGCGCCAGCGGCGTAAAGAAGCCGAGGCCCATGACCATGTAGCCGATCTGGCTCACGATGTGGAAGGACAGCAGCCGGCGGAACTCGTACTGGGCCACGGCGCCGAGCACGCCCGTCACCATGGTGATGGCGCCGACCCAGAGGATGATCGTATGCGTGTAGTCGACGTTGTTGAGGAACAGCAGCGTGAACACCCGGATCAGGGCGTACACGCCCACCTTGGTGAGCAGGCCGCCGAAGATGGCCGAGACCGCAACCGGCGGCGTGTGGTAGGACGCCGGCAGCCAGAAGAACAACGGGAAGATCGCACCCTTGATGCCGAAGGCCACCAGGAACAGGACCGCGAGGGTCGTCACCAGGCCCGGATCGGCGGCGCTGCCGAGCCGCAGCGACAGGTCCGCCATATTGAGGGAGCCCGCCATGGCGTAGAGAATTCCCACCGCCGCCAGGAAGAACGCGGACGCCACCAGGTTCAGGGTGACGTACTTGATGGCGCCCTCGAGCTGCGCGCGCTCGCCGCCCAGGGCCAGCAGCACGAAGGACGAGATCAGCAGTACCTCGAACCACACGAACAGGTTGAAGATGTCGCCGGTCAGGAAGGCGCCGGACACGCCCATGATGAGGATGTTGAACAGCGGGTAATAGCCCCAGGATTCCCGCTGCCGGTCCATGCTGCCCAGCGAGTAGACCACGATGACCAGCGTCACCACGCCGGTGGTGGCCACCATGACGGCGCTGAACATGTCCGCCACGAGGGTGATGCCGAACGGCGCGACCCAGTCGCCCTTCTGCACCGCCTGGATGCCCTCGCTGGCCACGCGTTCGAGCAGGACGATCGACACCGCGAGGTAGACGATGCTGCCCGCCAGGGTGAGGATGCGCTGCGCGGCCACGTAGCGCCACGCCACCACGCATGCCGCGCCCACCAGCAGCGGGAGCAATATGGGCAGGACGATCAGCGAGTTCACGTGTCCGTTGCCTTCATGTCGTCGAGATCGTCCGTGCCCACGGTCTGGTACGCACGGTAGGCGAGCACCATGGCGAACGCCTGCACGCCGAAGCTGATGACGATGGCCGTGAGGATCAGCGCCTGGGGCAGCGGGTCCGCCACGACACCCGTGATGGCCTTTTCGCCGTAGGGGATCACCGGCGGCACCGCGCGCGTGAGCCCGGCGGCGGTGAACACCAGCAGGCTCGCGCCGTGGGCGAGCAGGGCCAGCCCGATAATCAGCTTCACGATGCTCCGGCGCATGAGCATGTACACGCCGGACGCGTAGAGTACGCCGATGACGATGGCGAGCAGGGCTTCCATCAGTCGTCCTCCTCCACTTCCTCCGCCAGGCTGATGATGACGATGAGCACCACGCCCACCACGGTCAGGTAGACGCCGATGTCGAACAGCAACGGCGTGCCCAGGTGGAGGTCCAGGCCGAAGATGTAGACATGGGTCCATTGACCGGTCATGAACGGCTGCCCCTTGAACAAGGAAAAAACGCCGCTCAGGGCCGCGACGAGAAGCCCCCAGGCGATGATGGTCTGGGCCCGGCACGGCAGGAAGCGGCGCATGGTGCGCACGTCGTAGGCGATGGCGTAAAGCGTCAGCGCCGCCGCCAGCACCAGTCCGCCGACAAAGCCGCCGCCGGGATCGTTGTGTCCCCGCAGCAGCAGGAAGATGGAGAACTGGAACAGCAGGATCAGCAGGAACCGGCTGGCCGTCCTGAGAATCAGCGAGTTCACGACCCCCTCCCCTTGCCGAGCCGCAACCGGATGAGCGAGTACACGCCGATGCCGGCCACCGCCAGCACGGTGATCTCACCCAGCGTGTCGAAGCCCCGGAAGTCCACCAGGATCACGTTGACGATGTTGCGGCCCTGCCCCATCAGGTACGAGTTCTCCGAGAAGTAGGTGGAGATCGTGGGGTTCCACTGCACCGACGTCGCCACCAGCACCAGCAGCGTGAAGAACGCCCCCACGGCGGTGCCGATGGCGACGTGCCGGAGGATCACCACGCGCGATGAGAACCGCTTGAACGGGGGCATGTAGTAGAACACGAACACGAACAGGATCAGGGAGAGGGTCTCTATCAGGAACTGGGTCATGGCCAGGTCGGGAGCGCCGTAAAGCACGAAGATCAGCGCCACGCTGTAGCCCACCACCCCCAACGACATGACCGCGCGCAGGAACGTCTGCGCCCGCACCGTAGCGATGGCGCCCACCAGCGCCACCAGCCCTATCACCCACTCGTGCACGCCGATGTCGCCCCAGTCCATCCGCACCACGGCGACGTCTCCGTACCTGAGGAACGTGTACCAGGCCAGCACCGCGGTGACGGTCATGATGGTGGCGAGGTAGAGCCGCAGGTAGCCGTTCTGCAGCACCCGGGTCTGGCCCACCGCCGACCAGTTGAGAAAGCGCAGCCACAGAGCGTACCAGTGGGACGGTCCGCGACGCACCGTGGGGAGAGCGAACTCGGTGACCCGCTTGATGTTCTCGATCTGCCAGTAGACCAGCACGCCCAGGGCGAAGGTCACCAGGCTCAACGCCAGCAGCACGTTGAAACCGTGCCACAGGGCCAGGTGCATGTGCACCTCCTCGGCCAGCACGGAACTCGCGGCGGCGGACAGCAACTTCTCGGGAAGCGCCGGCATGAGCCCGAACAGCACGCTCAGGCAGCCCAGGAACACCGGCCCCAGCCACATGGTCCAGGGCGGATCGTGGGGATGCTTCGGCGTGTGGGTCTCCGCCCCCGAGAACGGACGGATGCCAGCCAGCCACGCCACCGCGAACAGCAGCATGCTGGTGAGCACGGCGACCACGGTCACCAGCGTGTTGCCGTGGGTGACCGCCTCGTAGAGCGTCTCCTTGCCGACGAAGCCGAAGAACGGCGGCAGCCCGGCCATGGACAGAGCGCCCACCGCCGCGCCGGCGCAGATGATGGGCATGGTCTTGCGCAGGCCGCCCAGTTGCCGGACGTCGCGGGTGCCGGTCTCGTGATCGATGGAGCCGGCCACCAGGAAGAGCGCGGCCTTGTAGAGCACGTGGGCCATGAGGAACACCATGGCCGCCTTGATGGCCAGCTTGTCGCCCAGGCCGATGAGCATGGTGAGAGTGCCCAGCACGCTCACCGTGGAGTAGGCCAGGATCTTCTTGAGGTCGGTCTGGTAGAGCGCCTGGTACGCGCTCGCCAGCATGGTGGCGGCGCCGAAGCCCGTCACCACGTAGAGCCAGATGTCGCTGCCGCCCAGCACCGGGCTGAGGCGCGCCAGCAGGTAGACCCCCGCCTTCACCATGGTGGCCGAGTGCAGGTAGGCGCTCACCGGCGTGGGCGCCTCCATGGCCGACGGCAGCCAGAAGTGGAACGGCACCTGCGCCGACTTGGTGAACGCGCCCGCCAACACCAGCGCCAGCACCAGCGGGTAGAGCCGGTGGCCCTGCAGCGCGGCGTTGTCCGCGGCCAGGGCCGATATCTCGAAGCTGCCGCCGATCTGCCCCATGAGCAGCACGCCCGCCATGAGGGCGAGGCCGCCGCTGCCGGTCACCAGCAGCGCCTGCAGCGCCGCGGCCCGCGCGGTGTCCTTGTCGTGCTCGAAGCCGATGAGGAAGTAGGAGGTGACGCTGGTCAGCTCCCAGAAGATGAACAGCGCGATGAGGTTGTCGGACAGCACGACGCCCAGCATGGACGCCATGAACATGAGGATGAACAGGTAGAAGCGCGGCAGCGACGGGTGGCCGTGGAGGTAGCTGCCGGCGTAGGTGATGATCAGCGTCCCCACCACGGTGATGGCCAGGGCGAACAGGAGGCCGAGGCCGTCCAGGTTGAACGACAGCTCCAGCCCCATGGCCGGCACCCAGGGATAGGTGACGCGGTACGCCGCCCCGCCCACCACGGCTTCCATGTGGCTCAGGAAATAGAGCGCCAGGATCGCGGGAAAGAGCGAGAAGACAAGACCCGACCAACGCGCGCTCAGCCGATACAGGGTCGGCGCCAGCAGGGCCAGGACGAAACCGGAGAGGACGACGAAGATCATCGTGTTTCGATCAGGGGTCCGGAACGCGCGTCAGGACGTCCAGACGCCGTCGGGGTCATACTTTCTCACGGCCAGAATCTCTTCCCGGGACGGCTCCGGAGTCTCTCTGACGTCCGGCGCCGCCTTCAGCGGCCAGTCCGTTTCGTCCCGGAGCTCCCGCACGGTGACGCCGGGATGAAACGACTCGATCTGCATCTCCCGCGTCGCTGGGTCGAAGGAGAAGATGCCGAGGCTGGTGATGGTGCGGCTCGGGCCGCCGCCCGACAGGCCGCGGCGCTCGCGCCAGCCGGCGCCGTCGCCGTAACCCGGGGAGGTGATGTACCGCACCCGGGGCACGAAACGGCGCCGCTCGTGGTTCATGATGATGACGCACCGTCCGGCCAGGGTGGCGATGTCCGCGGCGCCGCCGCTTCCCGGGAGGCGCAGCCGCCGCCCGTCGTCTCCCACCCAATGGGTGTTGAGGTTGCCGTGGCGATCGACCTCGGCGCCACCGATGAACCCCATCTCCACGCGGCCGCTCTGGAGGAGGCTCATGACCTCGATCAGGCCGCAGCAGTAGAGCGCCCCCGCCACGTTGGGCGGATCGCTCATGGTGAAGATGGGTTTCAGCGCCGGCCAGTCCCGCAGCACGCCGCTCTCGAAGATGCCGACGGCGCCCGGGGCGTGCAGTTCCTTGGCCACCGCGAAGCCCAGCAACGGCAGGCGCATGCCCACGAAGACGCGTTCGCCGTCGCGAATCTCGCGCGCCGCTGCAATGACCATGAGCTCTCGCCGCGTGTAGTCCATGGGTCGTCACTCCGGACTTGAATCCGGGATTGTCACGGGAGGGTCGCGATGCCTCCGCCTCCGCCGCTCCAGACCCGGTAGCATTCCCCGCGCCGCGATTCAATGGGCGCGGCCACCGCGTTCGGCAAACGATTCGAGGTTCGCCGGCCTGGTGCGAATCGTCAGAACGCGTAGCTCACCGGCGCGGCCATGTGGCGGTCGCGCGGCTCGAGCCCGGCGACCCGCTCGCTCCCGAGCCGCTGGATGTAGCCGTCGTGGTCCTTCACCCCCAGGACCCAGTGATTCAACCACTCCTCGAACCCGGCCCGGTCCCGGGAGCGCGCATGATAGTCGAAGTAGAAGTCGTCGTCGCGCCGGCTGTACCCCTGGGTCGGCGACGGATGGGAGCCCAGCGGGACGCAGGCCACGGCCGCCACCAGGAAACCCGGGATCAACGTGCGGTTGGGGTCGCTCAGGATCACTTCGTGGGGCACGATCTCCTCGCAGGTGAGCACCACCTTGCCCGCCGCCATGGCCGCGTCCTGGGTGACCCCCAGGTTGCCCCACACGTGGGCGTTGCCCTCTTCGTCGGCCCGCTGCACGTGCAGGATGGCGACGTCGGGCCTCACCGCCCGCACCGCGAGCAGGCGCTCCCCGGTAAACGGACAGCGCACGCCGGCGAACGACGCCTCCTCGCCGAAGTCGCTGCCCATGAGCGTCCGGGTGGGCAGGTACGGCACCCCCATGGCCGCGGCCTTGAGGCCCAGGGCCATGGAGAAGTTGGAATGGTTCTCCACCGCCAGCGGCCCCGGCTCGCCGCGCTCCACCGCGCGCCGGTAGTTGTGCCCGAGGCCCGCCGCCACGTTCCCGACCCAGGCACCGCACACCTTGTCCGCGCAGCCCGCGCCGATAAGCTGGTCGAACTGCATGTCCGAGATGGTGGTCATCAGCGTCAGGCCGCGCTTGCGCTGACGCATGATCTCGTAACCGGCGGCGAAGGGGATCAGGGACTCCAGAGCGGCTCCCATGAAGACGGACATGCCGTCCTCGACCTCCCGGGCGATGGCGTCTCGAAGGCTGTGGAGCTTCGACATGGCAGAGGGTTCTAGCGGGTTCGCTTCGGTCGAGCAAGGGTCGGGGCGGTGGTGGGGCACTACAGCGGCGTTTCCCCGCCTCCCACCCCTGGATTCCCGCTTCCGCGGGAATGACTCTTCGGGGGCTGTGCCTCGCGGGTTTTGACACAGCCTGTTCCGCGGGAATGACGATTCGGGGGTTTGGTGCCAATTCTTGTCCGGTCGACGTTTGACACAGCCTGTTCCGCGGCAATCGCGGTGTTCCGCGGCACGCACGCGGTTTGACTGCCGCGAGTCCCGGCGGATATATACCCGCTTTGGAGGGACTTCATGCGTTACGGATTCGTCATCGACCAGGACCGCTGCATCGGCTGCCACGCATGCACCGTGGCGTGCAAGGACGAGCACGACGTGCCCTTGGGGGTGAACCGCACCTGGGTCAAGTACATCGAGAAAGGCGCGTTCCCGGCCACCAGCCGCCACTTCGCGGTGCTCCGGTGCAACCACTGCGACGACGCGCCGTGCGTCGAGATCTGTCCCACGGTGGCGCTCTACCGCAGCCCCAACGGCATCGTCGACTTCGACAACGAGCGCTGCATCGGCTGCAAGTCGTGCATGCAGGCGTGTCCCTACGACGCGCTGTACATCGACCCCGACCACAACACCGCGGCCAAGTGCAACTTCTGCGCGCACCGCGTGGAGTTGGGGCTGCAACCCGCGTGCGAGGTCGTGTGCCCCACCCAGGCGATCATGTCGGGCGATCTCGACGACCCCGACAGCCGCATCTCCCGCACCGTGGCCACGCGCAAGGTGTCGTTGCGCAAGCCCCACAAGGGCACTAACCCCAAGCTCTTCTACGTCGGCGTCGAGGAGGACGCGCTGCAGCCCACCATGACCGAGACCGCCGACACCCATTTCTGGGCCGACAAGTATCCGGGCGAAGACCTCTACGCCCTCTCCGCTTCCAGGCACGGAAGCCCGGTCCCCGGCGGCGCGCGGGAGGTCTACGACGTGCCGCATCCGCGGCCCTGGGGCTCCAAGATCGCGGCCTATCTCTGGACCAAGTCCATCGGCGCCGGCGTGCTGCTGGTGGCGGCGCTGCTGATGGTCCTGGGACGGCTCCAGGACGGCCCGCTGCTGAACATCGCCGGCCCGGTGCTGGCACTGATCTTCACCGGCCTCACCACCGGCTTTCTCGTGTTCGACCTCAAGCGCCCCGACCGCTTCTACTACCTGATCACCAAACCCAACCCGCGTTCATGGCTGGTGCTGGGCGGCTACATCCTGATGGCCTACTCGCTGGTGAGCCTCGTGTGGCTCGCCTACGGCATCGGCGGCGCGCCCGTGCCGGGATGGGTGGTGGCGGCCTGCGTCGTCTTCGGCATCGGCGCCGCGGGCTACACCGCGTTCCTGTTCGCGCAGGCCAAGGGACGGGACCTGTGGCAGAGCCCGCTCTTCTTCTGGCATCTCATGGTCCAGGCGGTCACCGCCGGCGCCGCCACGCTGATCCTGGTGGGCCTCGCCGGCGGGCTCGACAGCGCCGCGATGACGACCCTGACCACCGTGCTCATGGTGTCGCTGATCATCACCGGCGGGCTGGTGCTGGGAGAGATCGGACTCACGCCCATCAGCGAGGACGTGCGGCGCGCCACCGAGTTGCTCACCTGCGGCGCGCTCAAGGAGAAGTTCTGGGGCCTGTTCATGGCCGTCGGCATCCTCCTGCCGGTGATCTTCCTGCTGTGGGCCGGGGCGCAGGCCGAGGCCTCATGGTTGCTGCATCCCTTGTCCGCGCTGTTGGCCCTGGTCGGACTGTGGGCGTTCGAGAGCCTGTGGGTCGAAGCCGGGCAAGCCGTACCCCTCAGCTAGCAGACCGCCTTGAAGCGCTGGCTTCCGTGACCATCGAGCTTCGAAGACCGTTAGGAAAACCACCGTCATGAAAAACGAACCGCAACCCCTGAGCCCCGACGCCGCCAACCTGGAACCGCCCGAGGGCGGCCTGCGCAACTTCCCGCCGCGCGAGCGCTGGCTGGACTGGACCGAGTACGACGCGGCCGCGTGGCCCAGGCGCGTGGAGCGCCGCTACGACCTGATCCCCACCATCTGCTTCAACTGCGAGGCGGCATGCGGGCTGCTGGCCTACGTGGACAAGGACACCCTCAAGATCCGCAAGTTCGAGGGCAATCCGGAGCATCCGGGAAGCCGCGGGCGGAACTGCGCCAAGGGGCCGGCCACCATCAACCAGGTGTACGACGCCGAGCGCATCCTCTACCCCATGAAGCGCGCGGGACACCGGGGCGGCGGCCAGTGGGAGCGGGTCACCTGGGACGAGGTGCTGGACGACATGGCGGCGCGCATCCGCAAGGCCCTGGAGGAGGACCGGCGCAACGAGATCATGTACCACGTGGGGCGGCCCGGCCATGAATTGCTCTACCACCAGCGCATCATGCACGCCTGGGGCATCGACGCGCACAACAGCCACACCAACGTGTGCTCCGCGGGCGCGCGCACGGGCTATGCCTTCTGGTGCGGCATCGACCGCCCCTCCCCCGACCATGCCAACGCGCGCTTCATGCTGCTGCTGAGCTCGCACCTGGAGGCCGGCCACTACTTCAACCCCCACGCCCAGCGCATCATGGAGGCCAAGGAGCGCGGCGCCAAGGTGTGCGTCATCGACACCCGGCTGTCCAACACCGCCTCCAAGGCCGACTACTGGATGCCCACTTGGCCGGGTACCGAGGCCGCCGTCCTGCTGGCCATCTGCAACGTGCTGCTCCAGGAGGGAACCTACGACCGCGAGTTCGTGCGCAAGTGGGTCAACTGGGAACAGTTCCTGCGCGAGGAACACCCCGACGAACCCCGGACCTTCGAGCGTTTCGAGGAGATCCTCAAGACCCTCTACGCGCAGTACACGCCGGCGTTCGCCGCGGAGGAGTCCGGCGTGGACGCCGCCATGATCGTGGACGTGGCCCACGAGGTGGCGCGCGCCGGCTCGGCCCTGGCTACCCACGTGTGGCGCAACGCCGCGGCCGGCAACCTGGGCGGCTGGGAGGTGGCGCGGGCGCTGGAGTTCATGGTGGTGCTGATGGGCGCCGTGGGCACTCCGGGCGGCACCACGCCCAATGCCTGGAACAAGTTCGTGCCGGCCCCGCCCATGATGCCGCCGCCCGCCAAGGAGTGGAACCCGCTCATGTACCCGCCGGAGTTCCCGCTGGCCTTCTTCGAGATGAGCTTCCTGCTGCCGCATCTCGTGAAGGAAGGCCGCGGCAAGCTGGCCATGTACTTCACCCGGGTCTACAACCCGGTGTGGACCAACCCGGACGGCATGAGCTGGATCGAGATGCTGAGCGACGAGTCCAAGGTGGAACGGCACGCGTGCCTGACGCCCACCTGGAGCGAGACCGCGTGGTTCGCGGACTACGTGCTGCCCATGGGGCTGGCGTCCGAGCGCCACGATCTCATGAGCCAGGAGACCCACTCGGCGCGCTGGATCGGCTTCCGCCAGCCGGTGATGCGGGTGGCGCTGGAGCGGCAGGGCAAGACCTTCAACACGACCTGGGAGGCGCACGCGGAGGCCGGGCTCGGCGAGGTGTGGGAGGAGGACGAGTTCTGGATCGAGCTGTCCTGGCGTATCGACCCCGACGGCTCCCTGGGTATCCGCAAGTACTTCGAGTCGCCCTACCGGCCGGGCGAGAAGCTCACGGTGTCCGAGTACTACCAGTGGATGTTCGAAAACAGCGTGCCCGGGCTGCCGGAGGCCGCGGCCAGGGAAGGCATCTCGCCGCTGGAATACATGCGCCGCTACGGCGCCTTCCTGGTGGCCGAGAACATCTACAGCAGCCACGCCAACGAGATCAAGGAAGCCGACATGGCCGAGGCCGCGGTGGACCCGGTCACCAAGGTCGTGTCCAAGGGCGGCGCGGTCATCGGGGTAGAGGTGGACGGCAAGGGCTACGCGGGCTTCCCCACGCCGTCGCGCAAGATGGAGTTCTATTCGGAGACGTTGAAGGAGTGGAAATATCCGGAGCACCGCTACCCCGGCTACATCAAGAGCCACGTGCACCGCTCCAACATCGACGCCGCCAAGGGCGAGATGCTGCTGCTCCCCACCTTCCGGCTGCCCACGCTGATCCACAGCCGCTCGGCCAACGCCAAGTGGCTCTACGAGATCTCGCACAAGAATCCGGTGTGGCTGCATACGAGCGACGCCGAACGCCTCGGAGTCGACACCGGCGACCTCGTCAAGGTGCACACCGAGATCGGCTACTTCGTGGACCGGGTATGGGTCACCGAGGGCATCCGCCCGGGCGTGGTGGCGTGCTCGCACCACCTGGGCCGCTGGCGCCTCGAGGAGGAGACCGGCGGCGGCCGCTTCGCCACCGCCCTGGTGAACCTGGAGCAGTTGGCGCCGGGCCAGTGGATGATGCGGCAGGTTCACGGCGTCCGGCCCTTCGAGAGCGCCGACAAGGACTCCGGCCGGGTGTGGTGGCAGGAGGCCGGGGTGCACCAGAACCTCACCTTCCCGGTGCAGCCCGACAACATCAGCGGACAGCACTGCTGGCACCAGAAGGTGCGGGTGGAGAAACCCACGGGCGACGACCGCTACGGCGACATCTTCGTGGACACCAACAAGTCCCACGAAGTGTACAAGCGCTGGCTCAAGCTGACCCGGCCGGCCCCAGGCCCGAATAACCTGCGCCGCCCGCTATGGCTGCCGCGGGCGTACAAGCCGGCGCCGGAAGCCTATGAATACAAGCCGTGACCGCGGCGGAAACCGTGACCGTCGCCGGTGTTTTCCCTAGAGATATCATGCTCTTCGTTTGACAGAGCCCAGGTTTAACCGTTATGTAACGCGGCTGATATCCGCGAGCGCGGGTATCAGCAGGTCCTTCCATGGGGCATTCCAAGCGAGGCTAGGAGCACAACGTGTTTGAAGCAATGGCCGATGGCCTGACCGCGCTGTTGAGCGTGGAACGGATGCTATTCATGACTTTCGGCGTCCTGGTGGGTATGGCGCTGGGTGCCATACCCGGACTGGGGGGCGTCGTCGGCTTGGCCCTGCTGTTGCCGTTCACCTTTGACATGGACCCCACGGCCGCCATCGCCATGCTGGTGGCCCTTTCATCGGTCCCTGTCACCACCGATACCATCCCCTCGGTGTTGTTCGCGGTGCCGGGAACCGTCGGCTCCCAGGCCACCATCCTGGATGGCCATCCCATGGCCCGAAAGGGAGAGGCCGGACGTGCCTTCGGCGCGGCTTATTTCTCTTCCCTGCTGGGGGGCGTCGTCGGCGCCGTCATCCTCGGAATGCTCATTCCCGTGCTGAAACCGCTGGTGCTGCTGTTCGCCGCCCCGGAGCTCTTTTCCCTGGGCATCATGGGCATCTCCATGGTGGCCATCCTGAGCGGCCGGGTGCCCCTCAAGGGCATCGTCGCCGGCGGCATGGGACTGCTGCTGTCGATGATCGGCATCGACAAGCAGGAAGGGCTGCTGCGGTGGACCTTCGATTCGCTCTACCTGTTCGACGGGCTCAACATCATCGTGGTGAGCCTGGGGATCTTCGCGCTGCCCGAGCTGGCCGACATGGTGATCGAGGGCAAGCAGATCAGCAGCGTGCCGAAGCAGGCCATGAAGGGGGTGGGACACGGCATCCGGGACGTGTTCGCCAACTGGTGGCTGATGCTCCGTTGCGCCTTCCTGGGCACCTGGGTCGGCATCATTCCGGGGCTGGGCTCGGCGGTGGTGGACTGGCTGGCCTACGGACACGCCAAGTCCACCTGCAAGGACGCCGCCTTCACCTTCGGCACCGGCGACGTCCGCGGCGTGATCGCGCCGGAGAGCGCCAACAACGCCAAGCAGGGCGGCGCGCTGGTGCCCACGCTGGCCTTCGGCATCCCCGGCAGCGCCTCCATGGCGCTGCTGATCGGCGCCTTCATGATCCACGGCCTGCAACCGGGCCCCTCCATGCTCAACGAGCACCTGGATCTCACCTACTCCATCGTGTGGAGCACGGCCATCGCCAACGTCATGGCCACGGTCATCGCGCTGTGCTTCACCAACCAGCTCGCCAAGATCTCGTCCGTGCGGATCAACATCCTGGCGCCCTTGGTGACGGTGGTGGTGTTCCTGGCCGCCTACCAGGCCACGGCCAGCATCTTCGACCTGGTGACGGTGCTGATCTTCGGGCTGCTGGGTTGGATCATGAAGCGGTGTGGCTGGCCCCGGCCGCCGCTGCTGCTGGGATTCCTGCTGGGCGGGCTGATCGAGCGGTATCTCTTCATCTCGGTCCGCGCCTACGGCGCCTCGTTCCTCATCCGGCCGCTGGTGCTGGTGGTCCTGGCCGTTACCATCGCCACCATCTACTACAGCGTCAAGCAGGAACGGAAAGTCCGGCAGCTCACCGGCGGCACGAGAGAGGGAGAGTAGCCATGCGCGTCACACCGTCGCTCCTGTTCACCCTGTTCGTCGCCGTGGTCGCCGCCGGCATGGTTGTCACCTCCAGGGACTGGCCGCTGGGCACTGGTCTGTTTCCCCGCTCCGTCGGCATCCCGGTGCTGGTGATGGCGATGATCCAACTGATCATGGACGCCTACCGCACCCTCCATACAACCGCCGGCCAGGAGCGGGAAACCGGCGACCTGCAGGTGGACTGGACCATGTCCGCGGTCGAGGTGGCGGCCCGTGGCCTGACCTTCGCCGGATGGCTCCTGGGCATGTTCTTCGGCATCCTGCTGCTCGGCTTCTTCATCACCGTGCCGGTATTCACATTCCTGTACCTCAGGTACCAGGCCAAGGAAGGCTGGTCGATGACCCTGTGGCTCACCGCCGCCATGCTCGTGTTCTTCGTCGGCGTGTTCGACCAGATCCTGCACATCCACTGGCTTGAGCCGGTCATCTCCGGTCCCGAGAATCTCCTCAAGAGCCTGATGCCCTGGCTGGGGTGACGCCGGGGGCCCCGCCCCACCTGGATTCCCGCGTGCGCGGGAATGACGGATGCGAGGTGTCGGCGCCGTCGCGGCCCGTGAAAACAAGAAGGGCGCCGGGGAATGTCCCCCGGCGCCCTTCCTGCAACACGGTGCAATGGGACTCGTAGCTACTACTTACCCCCCTTGGGGTTGAAGATCTGCGCCACGATGGCCTTGTCCTCCGGCGAGGCGGCTATCGATTCCTTCCACATCCTCTGAAGATCCACGCCCTTCGTGGGGTTGACGGGCCGCTTGAGCTTCTTGGCCTCGGCCAGGAACTTCGGATCCTTCATGGTCGCATCGAAGGCGTTGCGCACGAGTGCCACGCGGTCCGCCGGCACTCCCGGCGGCATCGTGTAGGGACGCCCGTAGCGCGAGAGCAGGAACGTGGCCCGCACGAGATTCTTCTGCTTCTCGGTCTTTGCCATTTCCTCGAGCAAGGGCGCGTCGGGGAACTCGGGGGCTTTCTTCCCTTCCACCGTACCGGTCTGGGCGAGCATGACGAGTTCTCCGGCCTTCCACATGTCGCCGAGCTGATCCAGGAACGACGAGGTCACGTTGCCGGAGGTGTCCACCTCGCCCTGCCGCAGCGCCAGGCTGTACTGGCGCGCGCCCGGATAGCCGAACACGTACTCGAAGAGCTTCTTGCCGCGCAGCTTCTCAAGGATGTTCCCCATCACGAACCCGCCCGACTGGTTGCCGCTGATGCCGACCCGGGCCAGCTTGCCCGACTGCTCGATCTCATCCAGCGACTTGAACCGGTCCTTCCGGCTGTAGAACAGGCCGTTCTCGATGACGATGACGCCGATGGCGTTCATCTTGTTGAAGTCGAACTGGCCGCCGCGCTTCTTGTCACCCACCACCTGCCAATTCCACACACCCCAGTTGATCTGCTCCATGACGGTGCCGTCGCGCCGCGCCTTGTTGTAGAGATAGCTCGCCGCACGGACGCCGCCCGCGCCCGGCATGTTCTGGACGATGACCGTCGGGTTGCCGGGGATGTTCCTGCCGATATGGCGGGCCAGCAGCCGCGAGTACGTGTCGTTGCCGCCGCCGGGCGATGACGAGACGATCAGACGGATCTTCTTCCCCTTGTAGAAGTCCGCCGCCGCGGCCGAACCTGCTCCGAACAGGAAGAGCACGAGCACCACGAGACTCAATACAGTCCGCATAGTTACCTCCCATCTTGAGAAAACTTCGAAGGATTAGTCACGCACGAATCCTGCAACAAGCACCCGGAAAAGGCAAGATGAAACGAAGTCAAGACGGACTCCAAGACAAAAGGGCGCCGGGGATCGGATGTCCCCGGCGCCCTTTGTTACCGCACCCCGGCAGTCCGGGCAGGTGCTACTTCTTGCCCGGGGGATTGAAGATCTGCTTCACGATGGCCTTGTCTTCCGGTGAAGCGCCCAGCGAATCCTTCCACATCTTCTGAAGGGCCGGACCGCTCGTCGGCCTCACGGGCCTCTTCAGCTTCTTGGCCTCGGCCAGGAACTTCGGGTCCTTCATGGTGTCGTCGAAGGCCTTGCGCACGAGCGCCACGCGGTCCGCGGGAACTCCGGGAGGCATGGCGTACGGACGTCCGTAGCGCGAGAGCAGGAAGGTAGCCCGCACCAGGTTCTTCTGCTTCTGGGTCTTGGCCATGTCTTCGAGCAACGGCGCGTCGGGGAACTCCGGACTCTTCTTGCCCTCCACCGTGCCGGTCTGGGCGAGCATGATGATGTCCCCCGCCTTCCACATGTCCCCGAGCTGATCCAGGAAGGACGAGGTCACGTTCCCGGAGACGTCCACCTCACCCTGCCGGAACGCGAGGCTGTACTGCCGCGCGCCGGGATAGCCGAAGACGTACTCGAACAACTTTTCGCCGCGCAGCTTCTCGACGATGTTCCCGAGCACGAATCCACTGGACTGGTTGCCGCTGATGCCGACCCGGGCCTTCTTGCCCGACTTCTTGATTTCATCCAGCGTCTTGAAACGGTCCTTGCGGCTGTAGAGCAGGCCGTTCTCGATGACGATCACACCGATGGCCTGCATCTTGTTGAAGTCGAACTGGCTGCCACGGGCCTTGTCGCCCACCACCTGCCAGTTCCACACGCCCCAGTTGATCTGCTCCATGACGGTGCCGTCACGCCTGGCCTTGTTGTAGATGTAGCTGGCCGCCCGGACGCCGCCCGCTCCCGGCATGTTCTGCACGATGATCGTCGGGTTGCCGGGAATGTGCCTCGCGATATGGCGCGCCAGCAACCGCGAATACGTGTCGTTGCCGCCGCCGGGCGAGGACGAAACGATCAGCCGGATCTTCTTGCCCTCGTAGAAGTCCGCCGCCCCTGCCGAGCCTGCTCCGAACAGGAACAGCACAAGCGTCGCCAAACCCAATACTGCCTTCATGGTTACCTCCAGGTTTTCTGCCGATGTCCGGGACCCCTACCACACGGAGCCCCACCCGGACCATTCACCCGATGCCCCGTTCGAAACTCGAATGCACCGGTCCAGGCTTTCCGATATGAGCCGGGCATTATAGGGAGCCGCCCGTTACCCTGTCAACAAGACCTGTCCGGGCCTGAACGACAAAGGCGCCGGGAACTCCCGTTCCCGACGCCTTTGCTTACCGCGGCCCGATCCGGCACTACTATTCGCCGAATATCTCCTTGAAGATCGCCAGGTTCTCGGGGGACGCGCTGAGGACATTCTTCCAGAGTTGCTGGAGTTGCGCGCCGGTGGACGGAATGATAACCCGCTTGATCCTCTTGGCCTCGGCCAGGAACTTCGGGTCGTTCATCGTAGCCGTAAAGGCCTTGCGCATGATCTCGACGCGGTCCTTGGGCACACCGGGGGGAAGCGCATACGGACGGCCGTAGTGCGTGAGATCGAAGGTGACCTTTATCAACTCACGGTGCGCGTCGGTCTTGGCGAATTCCAGCAACGTGGGCGTGTCCGGGAACTCCTTGGTCCTGCCGCCTTCGGGCGTCGGTGCCTGCGCCAGCATGGCGACCTTGCCATCGTCCCACATGTCGCCGAGCTGATCGGCGAACGAGCCCGGGGTGTTGCCGGACGACTGGACCTCGCCCTGGCGAAACGCGAGACTGTACTGCCGCGCGCCGGGGTAACCGAAGACATAGTCGAAGACCTTCTTCCCCGACAGCGCTTCCATCACCTTGCCCATGGTGTAGCCCAGGGACTGACGTCCGCTGTTTCCGCTGGTGATCAGCTTCTTGGAAGCCAGCACCGACTTCCAATCGGGAAACTCCGCCTTGCGGGTGAAGAGGATGGCGCTCTCGATGGCGGCGACGCCGACGGCGTTCATCTTGTTGAAGTCGAATCGCGCACGCTTGGACCCGACCACCTGGTGGAACCACACGCCCCAGTTGATCTGCTCCAACACCGTGCCGTCCCGCTTGGCCTTCCGGTAAAGGTAGTCCGCGGCCATGATGCCGCCGGCGCCGGGCATGTTCTGCACGACAAACGACGGGTTACCCGGGATATGCCTGGGAATGTGTCGCGCAATGAGGCGCGAGTATGTGTCGTTACCCCCTCCGGGACTTGAGGAAACGATCAAGCGTACTCTCTTGCCCTTATAGAAATCATCCGCTCCATAAAGCGGGCCGGAAATCATGACAGCCAGAAGCATGGCGGTCATGGCCATGAATAGTCTCATCGGTACCTCCTGATGGGGTTGAAAATCTCGCACCGGGGAACTTTATCCAAGGATCTTTCGGAGTGTCAACCCGAAACCGGGATCGAGGGCCGTCGCAGGCACGCGGTGTCCGAGCGGAATACCTGCCGAATCGCCTCCGTAGCGGCCGAATGGTGCCTTGGCGTCCCGCATCTGATACAAAAGGCGCCATGGCCGAGATCGTTCTGGCGCTGGCAACATCCCACACGCCGCAGTTGAGCGTCGCCGACTGGCGCCTGCTGCAGACGAAGGACGAGACCGATCCCACCCTGGACTACCCGGCGCTGACGGCCGCGGCGAAATCGGACATCGGCCGCGAGATCACGGCGGAACGGTACCGGGAGCGATTCCAGGCCTGCCAACGCGCCCTGCGAGTGCTGGGCGACACGCTCCGGGAAGCGCGCCCGGACGTGGTGGTCACCTTCGGCGACGACCAGCACGAGCAGTTCCTCGACGACAACATGCCGACCTTCGCGGTCTACCACGGGCGGGACATGACCATCGCGCCGCGCACCGGGCCGCTGCCGGAGTGGAAGAAGGCCGAGCAGCGGGGCTGGGCCGAGACCGCCCCGGTCTATTCCAACCACACGGCCCTGGCCGAGCACCTGATCGGCTGGCTTTCGGACCACGACTTCGACATCGCCCGGACCAACCGGCTGCGCGAGGGCGTCGGGCACGCGTTCAGCTTTCTCTACCGGCGCCTTCTTCCCGGAAGCACGCTGCCCATGGTGCCGGTGATGGTCAATACCTACTACCCGCCCAACCAACCCACGCCGGGGCGCTGCTACGCGTTGGGACAAGGCGTGCGCAAGGCCATCGAGTCGTGGGACTCGGACGCCCGGGTGGCCGTCATGGCGTCCGGCGGCCTGAGCCACTTCGTGGTCGACGAAGACATCGACCGGGCCACGCTGAAGGCCCTGGCCGACAAGGACACCGCCGCGCTCCGGGCGCTTCCGCGCGAAAAGCTCAGGAGCGGCACCTCCGAAATCCTCAACTGGATCGCCCTGGGCGGTTTCGCGGAGCCCATGGAGATGACGCTGGTGGACTACGTTCCCGGATACCGTTCGCCCGCGGGCACGGGCTGCGGCATGGGCTTCGCCTACTGGAGACCGACTGTCCGCGGCTCTGCCGACAAGAGCCCCGAGGCGATGATCGAGGACGGAGGCCGGCCATAGGCCTCCCGCACACCCCCATCGACGACGCCTTCCGCCGGCAGGCTCCCGCCGTGCTGCTGATGGCGGTCATCTTCCTGCTCAACTTCACCGGACGCGTCATCCTGGCGCCGCTGCTGCCGACGGTGGAGGCGGATCTCGGCATCACCCACGCCCAGGCCGGCATGTTCTTCCTGTTCGTTTCCGCCGGCTACCTCACGGCCATGACCGGGGCCGGGTACGTCTCGGCCCGGCTGACGCACCGCGGCACCATCATTCTCTCCTTTGCCCTGCTGGGCTTGGCCACAATGGCGGTGTCGGGCGCGCCGAGCCTGAGCGGCATGCGCCTCGGAATGTTCGCCATGGGCTTGGGCGCCGGTCTCTACCTGCCGTCGGCCATCGCCACCATCACCTCCCTGGTGAGCCGGCCGCACTGGGGCAAGGCCATCTCCATCCACGAACTGGCCCCCAACGTGAGCTTCGTGACCGTGCCGCTGCTCGGGGAGCTGCTGCTGCGCAGCCTGCCCTGGCGCACCATCCTCTTCGGCTTCGGCGCCGTCACCTTCCTGTCCAGCGGGCTCTACGCTCTTCTCGGCCGCGGCGGCAGGTTCGCCGGCGAGCCGCCCGCCTTGGCCGTGGTCTGGCGCTTCCTCCGGGATCCCATGCTGTGGATCGTCCTGGTGATGTTCATCATGGGCGTCGCCATCACCCTCGGCGTCTTCACCATGCTGCCGCTCTACCTGGTGTCCACCCGCGGTCTCGACGAGGGTTGGGCCAACACGCTCGTGGGGCTCTCGCGCGCGGCCTGTCCGGTGCTGGCCCTGGTGGCGGGCTGGGCCGCGGACCGCTTCGGCGTGCGCCGCACCGTAACCGTGACCCTGACCCTCAGCGGCGTCACCGTGGCACTGTTGGGCCTGGTGCCGGACCCCTGGATCGCGCCGGCGGTGGTCATCCAACCCTCGGTGGCGGTGGGCTTCTTCCCCGCCGGCTTCACCGCCCTGTCGACCCTGGGCGATGCCCAGACCCGAGGCACCGCCGTCTCCCTGGTGGTACCCGTGGCGTTCGTCATCGGCGGCGGCGGCATCCCCTGGTTCCTGGGGCTGTGCGGCGACCTGGGCGCCTTCGACATGGGCTTCGTCTGGGTCGGAGTGATCACACTCGCGGGCGCGGCAACGTCGCTGCTTTACAAGCCCCGCCGTACGACGTAATCGTCTTCAAGAAAGCGAGGAGAAAATGGCCCGGCCCACCGGATACCAACGCGACCCAGCGGCGGCACAGCCGCCGTACCTTTACCCCGACTACCGCTCCACGGTGCTGCGGGCGCCCCAGCGGCCCCTGGTGCCGTTGCCGCACACGCTGTCGGAAATCACCGGGCCGGTGTACGGCCACGAGAAGGTCGGCCCGTTGGACCACGACCTCACCCGGCAGCACGACGGCGAGCCGCTGGGCGAGCGCATCATCGTCCACGGACGGGTCCTGGACGTCCATGGCAGACCGTTGCCCGACGCCCTCCTGGAGCTCTGGCAGGCCAACTCGGCGGGCCGCTATCGCCACGACGGCGACAACCACCCCGCTCCCCTCGATCCCAACTTCAGCGGCGGCGGACGCTGCACCACCGACGCGGACGGCCGCTACCGTTTCGTGACCATCAAGCCGGCCGCGTATCCCTGGGGCAACGATCCCAACGCCTGGCGGCCGGCGCACATCCACTTCTCGCTCTTCGGCACGGCGTTCGTCACGCGCTTGATCACGCAGATGTACTTTCCGGGCGATCCGCTGCTCGACTGCGACCCCATCTTCAATGCGACCGCCGACGCGGCGGCGAGACGACGGCTGGTGTGCCGACTCGACCTCGAGAAGACCGAACCGGAATGGGCGCTCGCCTACGAGTTCGACATCGTGTTGCGGGGCCGGGACGCCACCCCCATGGAGGGTTGAATCAGTGGCGAACCAGCGCGGGACCACCCCTTCCCAGACCATCGGCCCGTTTCACCGCATCATGGTGCCGTGGGAAGGCGGCGCGGAACTGGCGGCGCCGGACGCCGCCGGCGCCATTCGCATTCAGGGACGCATCGTCGACGGCGCCGGCCAGCCCGTGGACGACTGCGTCATCGAGGTGTGGCAAGCCAACGTCCACGGCCGCTACGCGCATGCCGAGGACACGCGAGAGGTGCCACTGGTGGCGGGTTTCGAGGGATTCGGCCGCGCCATCACGGACGCCGACGGCCGCTTCGACGTCGTCACGGTCAAGCCAGGATGCGTGCCCGGGCCGGGCGAAACGGCGCAGGCGCCGCACATCTCCCTGTCCGTGTTCGCGCGCGGTCTGCTGAAGCAACTGGTGACGCGGATCTACTTCGCCGACGAGACCGCGGCCAACGACCAGGATCCGGTCCTGCGGTCCATCACCGAACCCGGCCGGCGCGACACCCTTCTGGCCGTCCCGCGCACATCCGGCGACGCACCGCCGGTCTACGACTTCGAGATCCGCCTGCAGGGTCCGCGCGAGACCGTATTCTTCGACGTCTAGTGTGGTGTCCGGTTAATTCGCATAACAATATGCGGAGGATTTCTTGTCGCCGGCAAGGCGCGATGACTTGTAGGGGCGACCTGCGGTCGCCCCCCAGTGGCGGGCACCACGTCCCGCGTCACTTCTTCTTGGTCATGTCCGCGCGCTGATCGGCCTCGCTGTCCGCGTAACCCGGTTCCACCAGAGCGTCGATGACGTAGCGTCCGCCCTTGGACACCACCTGGGCGCCACGCTCCAGGGCGGCGGCCAGGTCCTCGGAAGTGGACACGGGCGCCTCACCGTCGAAGCCTTGGGCGCGTCCCATGGCGATGAGGTCCACGGGCGGGTCGTCCAGCCGTTGCCCGATCCAGCGGTTCCCCACCGGCCGCTCGCGCATCACCGCGACCCGTTCCTGGTGCATCTCGTCGTTGTAGTAGGAACGGTTGTCAGCGATGACGACGAGCAGCGGCAGGTCCATGTGCGTGGCGGTCCAGAGCGCGTTGCAGCCCATCAGATAGTCGCCGTCCCCCAGGACGCCCACGACCAGCCGTCCCTTGCCCTGGAGAGCAAGCGCCGTACCGACGGCATGCCCGGGGCCGCTGCCCACGCCGCCGCCGCCGTCGTTGCCCATGAAGGACAACGGGCCGGTGAACTCCGAGCCTTCGCCGGGCCAGCCGATGGGCAGGCGCGCGAAACTCACGGGCCGGCTGCGGGCGAACTCGCGCACCGTGAGCGCCATGTCCATCAGCGTCATGGGGGCGCCCCCCTTGGGCCGTGCCCGGCCGACGGGCGTGCGCGTCCAGTGGCTGACGGTCTTCAACCCGGCCGCGGCGGGCCGCTTGCGGCCGAAACCCTCCAGCATCTGTTCCACGAAGGTGTCCGGGCATGCCGCCACCGGGATGTCCGCGGCGGGCAGCGCCTGGTGGTCCATGCTCCAGCCGTTGGTGCGATAGGTATCCATGGAGCAGTGGATGATGGTCTTGTCGGCCGGCGTCTGCGTCTGCGACGCTCCCAGGCAGCCGCGCAGGTACCCTGCCAGGTCCAGCCAGTCGAGACTCAGTATGACATCCGCCTTCTTGACCAGCGCCGTGGCCTGCTTGGACGGCCGCAGTGCCGGCGGAGCAAGGTGCAACGGATGGGTGGTCGGAAAGGACGACGGGTCGTTGGAGCTCGTGAGCACGGGGGCGTTCAGGGACTCGGCCAGCTTGACGCGGCGTTCCCAGTCGGCTTCGCCGCGGGACATCCGTCCCATGAGGATGACCGGGAACTTGGCCTTCTTGAGAACCTCCCTTGCCCGCCTGACGACGGCCGAGGGTGCGAAGGGCGGCTCCGGCGGCGCATAACGCGAAGCGTCCGGGATGTGCACCTCCCCTTGCAGCGCTTCCTCCTGCAGACCCACATCGAGGCAAACGTAGACCGGTCCGAAGGGGGCGGTGCGCGCGATCTGGTTGGCCCGCAGCACCGACTCCACCGCCGCGATGGGCGACGACGGCTGATCGTCCCACTTCGTGTAATGGCGGATGAGCGCGCCCTGGTCCTTGGCCGTGTGGATCCAGTCGATCCAGGGACGCCGCTTGTTCGCGTCCACCGGGCCCGTGGCGCCGAAGATCACCATGGGGGTGCGGTCGCACCAGGCATTGAATATGGTCATGGTGGCATGCATCAGCCCCACGTTCGAGTGCAGCGCCACCGCCATGGGTTCGTCCGTGGCCTTGCCATAGCCGTCCGCGATGGACACCGCGTGTTCCTCGTGCAGGCACGTCACCATCTGCGGGTTCTCGTTACCCAAAAAGTTCACCAAGCTGTCGTGGAAGCCGCGATAGCTCGCCCCCGGAACCAGCGCGATGTACTTGAAGTCGAGTTCGCGAGCCACAGCCGCGACGACGTCGCTGCCCCAATGCATCTCGGGAGTGCCCAAGTCCTCCGGACGGTGCTTCAATGCCGCGCTCGTGTTGCGTTTTGCCACTGTGTGTCCCTCCTTCAAGTGCGGTTGCGGCGTCTGGTGGCGCCGACACCACCTTTTGGCCCGCCCCGGTGATATTTGTCAAGGCGATTCTTGTTTCATCGGACCAGCACCGGTTCCAACCCGTACCCGTTCCATGCAATCTCACCGCAAGATGTCTTGCCGCTCCATCCTGTCCATCACGTTCGGCCCTACGCCCTCGTCCCGAAGGAGGTTCTTCTGAACCTTCGAACTCGGCGTCTTGGGAAGTTCCGGCCTGTAGTCGAGATAGCGCGGGACCTTGAAGGCCGCGAGGCGCTCGGCGCAGAATTGCCACAGTCGCTCCGGCGGCAGGTCCTCGCGCGGAACCCCGGCGGCCAGCACGACACACGCCTTCACTTCCTCCTGGCGAATGAGGTCCGGTACCGCCACCGCCGCGGACTCGGCGATGAGAGGATGGGAGTTGAGGACACGTTCCACCTCGGCCGAGGCGATGTTCTCGCCGCCGCGCTTGATGATGTCCTTCTTGCGGTCGACGAAGTACAGAAACCGGTCCTCGTCGAGGTAACCGAGGTCGCCGGTGTGAAGCCAGCCGTCCCGGAGGGCGGCGGCGGTGGCCGCGGGATTCTTGTAGTAGCCCATCATCACCGCCGGGCTCTGCTTGACGATCTCCCCAAGTTGCCCGGACGTGCAGTTCTCCCCTTCGTCGTTCACGATGCGCACCCGGTGCACGTCCGGCGCGATGGGCACGCCGCAACTGCCGAGCTTCCGGCGCGATACGTCGAGTGGGCCGAGAACGCTCAGCAGGTCCTCGGTGAGGCTGTAGGTGGGGATCGCGGTGACTCCGAAACGCCGCTCGAACTCCAGATGCACGTCCGGCGGCAAGAGCGCCATGACCTGGCGCAACGGCGTGTCCGCGTCCCCCGGATCCGGCGGCAGGTTCAACAGGATTCGCGGGATCGTCTGCATGATGCTCGAGGTGGTGACGCCGTGGCACTTCACGTCGTCCCAGAAACGCGACGCGCTAAAACGCTCCTTCAACACCACCCCGCCGCCCACGGACAACATCGCGAGGGTCATGTGGCAGAGAGCGTTCACGTGGAACAGCGGCATCACCACCAGCACGCGGTCGTCCCCGGTCCAGCCCAGCGCCCGTGCGCGGTTGCTCGGGGCGAAGGCGAAGGCGAAGTGCTGGAGCATGACGCCCTTGGGCCGGTCGGTGGTGCCGGAGGTGTAGATGATGGACGCCATGTCCTCGGGCGAGACTTCCGTGAGCGCCGGGGCGCGGGCGGCGCCGCGGATGAATTCCTCCCAGCCCAAGGCACCGTCGGTGCTTTCGCCGTCGAGCGTCACCACCTGCTCCAGCTCGGGACAGTCCCCGCGGATGCCCTGGATCAGCGGCATGAAGGCCTCGGAAGTCAGCAGGTAGCGTGCTTCCGAGTGGGCCAGGAGGTACCGAAGCTCGTCCGCGGTCTGCGCGGTATTGAGAGGCACGAACACGCCGCCGGTGCGAGCCATGGCGAACACCGTGCAGAGGAACTCCGAACAGTTGGGAAGCAGGATGGCGACACGCTGCCCGGGCTGGAGCCCGAGAGCCGCGAACGCACGCGCCACCCGCTCCACTTCCGCGGCGAGCTCAGCGTAGGTCCACTGCCGCTCCTCGTGAATCAGGCAGGGCTGGTCCGGCCGCTCCGCGGCCTGATGGGACAGCAACTCGTGAATGGTGGCGTAAGCGGTCATGAAACAGCCTGACCATAGATGAAGGATTCGCCTGATTCAATTGCGATGTGATGGGCGGGTCGACCGCCTTACCCCGCCTGGATTCCCGCTTTCGCGGGAATGACGGTTCGGGACGTCGTGCTTGACACTCGGCCGCGCAGGCGGTTTACCCGTGTGCATACGCCGCCCGGCGAAAACGGTGGAGCGAAAGGACGACCATGGACGAATCGCTACAGACCCTCCGGCGCAAGGTCGCGCTGGGGACCCGCATCCTGGCGAGCCAGGGCTGCCTGGGCGACATTCTCGGACACCTGTCGGTGCGCGTTCCCGACTCCGACGAGATGCTCCTCCGCTGCCTCGGAGGCGACGACAAGGCGCCGGAAAAGGGGCTGCTCTACACCGACGTGCACCACGTGCGCCGGGTCGGCTTCGACCGCGACGTGGAACAGGTGGACGGATACCGGCTGCCCATCGAGCTGCCGATCCACGGCGAGATGTACAAAGCGCGCCCCGAAGCCAATGCCGTGCTGCACGCCCATCCGTACAACTGCCTCGTCGCCACCATCGCCGGGCTCGAGCTGCGGCCCATCTACGGCTGCTACGACCCCTTGAGCCTGAGCGCCGCGATTCAGGGGATCCCGCTCTACCCCAGGTCGGTGCTGATCGACAGCCCGGAGCTGGCGGCCGACCTGATCGCGACCATGGGTGATCGGGACTGCTGCCTGATGCGCGGCCACGGCCTCACGGTCATCGGCCCGACCGTGGAAGCCGTCACGCTGCTGGGCATACGCCTGGAAACGCTGGCCAGGGTCACTCTGGACGCCGCCCGCGCCAGCGGCGGGGCGCGCCCGGCCACGCTCTCCCAAGCGGACCTTGACGCCTTCGCCTTCGTGGTGGAGGGAGGCCTTCAGGCCGCCGTGTCGAAAGTCTACGATTGGACCTGGAACCACTACGCGCAGCGGGTGGCGGATACCGTTGGGTTGCCTGCCGAAGAGTAGATGTGGCGGGCGCCGCGGTCAGGACGGTGCGGTGTCTTCCAGCAAGAGCAGCCCCATGCCCGTCAGCATGGGCGCGTAGTAGTTCTGGTGCACGAGCCGCACATCGGGGGACATGGCGCCGCGCATGCCCAGCCACATGATCATCTCCACGGCTTCGGCGCCGCCCTGCACCATGTAGTCGTGGTGCGACAGCTCCACGAGCTCCTCGGGGCCGCTCACGATGCGCTCCATGAAGCGGCGGTCCCATTCCTCGTTGCGGAAGCCGAAACGCTCGCCGTGAAGCTGGTGCGACAGCCCGCCGGTGCCGAGGACCGCCACGCGGATGTCCCGCGGATAGCTCTCCACCGCCTTGCGCAGGGCCTGCCCCAGCTTCCACAGGCGCCGCGCCGTGGGCAGCGGGTGCTGCACGACGTTGACCGCCACCGGCACCACCTTGATGTCCCATTCGGGCTGGTGCGACCAGAGCAGCGGCAGCGGCATGAGCAGGCCGTGGTCCACCGACATCTCCTGGCACACGGTCATGTCGAACTCGCTCTCCCGGATCAGCGACTCGGCCATGTGCCAGGAGAACTCCGGGTCGCCCGGAACCGGGTCCAGCGGGCGCGCGCCCCAGCCCTCGTCCGCCGGCGGGTAGCTCTCGGCCACGCCCATGGCGAAGGTCGGGTACTTGTCGAAGAAGAACGCCGAGCCGTGGTCGTTGTAGATGAAGATGGCCACGTCGATGCGGGCCTCCCGCAGCCAGTCCATGGCCGGCCGGTAGCCATCGAACAGCGGCTTCCACTCCGGAGCGTCCTGCTTACCCTGGTCGAACGCCGCGCCCGCCGCGGGCACGTGCGACGACCCGATCCCTGCAACGATCCTGCCCATGCTACCTCGCTCCCTTGACGTTGCGCGTGCTCAGGAACTCCTCCAGCGTCTCGCCGCGGAACGCCGCGCCGATGTGCTGCAGGCTGTCGCCCGTCACCGAGCCCATCTTGTACATGAAGTAGATATTGGCGCCGCCCTCCCGCGCCAGCGCGAGCCAGTCCTTCTCGCGCAGCTTCCGCTTCTCCCAGTCGGACAGCCCGAAACGCTCCATCAACGCCTCGGGGTCCTCCTTGTAAGCCGCGCGGTTCTCGGCCCGGTTGAGGGAAAAGAAAAACTTGTTGAGACGGTATCCCTTGCTGGACTGGGCGCCGTCGAAGACGTAGGTGCCCTCGATCTTCCGCGGTTCTTCGCGAGACTCACTCATGGCCGCATCCTCCGGAAACAGGCTGGTTCGCAGGCTGATTCGCGCCGGCGAAGCGCCGAGCATAAAGGGATTCGGAAACCCGGTCAACTCGACTTCGGCACGCCTGCCGTCAATTTGACATGCCGGAGGCACCGTTGTTAGTTTGCGGGCTGGCCCGCGCATGGCGGCCGTCCCAAACCAACGGAGAACACGAACATGCCGGCACCCGAATTCGAAGACGTGGCCGTGGCCAACGGCGCGGAAGCCTTTCTGGCGCAGATCAACGCCAATCCGGACGTGGACTACATCTTCGCCAACACCGGGACGGACCACGGGCCGATCCTGGAGGCCCTGGCCAAGATGCACCGCAGTGAGGCCAAGGGCGCGGAGATCCTGGTGGTGCCCCACGAGCAGGCGGCGGTGTCCATGGCCCACGGCTACTACTGCGCCTCGGGGAAGCCGCAGGTGGTGCTGGTGCACACCCTGCCGGGCACCGCCAACGGCCTCGGTGGCCTCATGAACGCCAAGGCGTGCCAGGTGCCGATGCTGTTCGTGGCCGGGCGCACGCCGGTCACCGAGGGCGAGGTGCCGGGGGGCAAGAGCCGCCACATCCACTGGCGCCAGGAGTCCCGCGACCAGGGCGGCATCGTGCGCGAGTTCGTGAAGTGGGATTTCGAGAACCGCGCCAACGAGCAGCTCGGCGCCATCGTCCCGCGCGCCTTCAAGATCGCCATGGCCGAGCCGCGCGGCCCCGTGTACCTGTCGCTGCCGCGGGAGTGGCTGTACGAGGGGATGGAGTCCACGCGAGTTTCGGCGGACGCGTTCAAGCCGCCGAGCAAGATCCAGACCCCCATCGCGGACCTGCGGCAGGCCGCGGAAGTGCTCCTGAGCGCGGCCGACCCGGTGATCGTGACCCGCTACCTCGGCAAGACCCCGGCCGCGGTGGCGCCGCTGGTGGAGTTGGCCGAGCTGCTGGCCATTCCGGTGGTGCAGCACCCGCAGTCGCCCTACATGAACTTCCCGTCGAGCCACCCGTGCCACGCCGGGCACGATATCACCGCCCACGTGAAGGGGGCCGACGTGGTCTTCCTCATCGACATCGACGTGCCCTGGACACCGGCGACACGCGACAACCTGCGTGCCGAGGCCACGGTGCTGCAACTGGAGGTGGACCCGCTGTTCTCCTCCATTCCGGTATGGGGCTTCCCGGTGGACCACGCCATGACCGGCTCCTCGGACGTGACGCTGCCGGTACTGAACGGCCTGATCCGCGAGGGACTCGACGGCTCGGACGCCCCGCGGAAGAGCGTGGAGGCGCGGCGGAGCCGCATCCAGGCTGCCCACGACACGAACCGGGCGGAGATCGCGGCACGCATCGACAAGGTCAAGGACGAGCGCCCCATTCATCCCCTGTGGGTGTCCCGCTGCATCGCCGACGTGGTGGACGAGAAGACCATCGTGATGGGCGAGGCCGTGACCTCGCCGCTGGGGCCGGTGCTGGGACTGGAACGCCCCGGATCGTTCTTCGACCAGGCGCCCGCCGGGCACCTGGGATGGGGCATGGGCGCCGCCATCGGCGCCAAGCTGGCCGCGCCGGACCACACGGTCATCGCCTGCGAGGGGGACGGCTCCTACATGTTCTGCGTGCCCACCGCGTGCCACTTCACCGCGCAAAAGTACCAGGTGCCGTTCCTGACGGTCATCTACAACAACCAGGCGTGGAACGCGACGCTCAGCACCGTGCGCGAGCTGTACCCCGACGGCGTCGCCCACCAGACGAAGAACTTCCCGGGAACGGACCTGACGCCGTCGCCGCAGTTCGAGCTTACCGCCCAGGCGTGCGGCGCCTACGCCGAGCGTGTGGACGATCCCACGGACCTGCCGGCGGCGCTGGAGCGCGGTCTCAAGGCCGTCAAGGAAGAGGGGCGCCAGGCCCTGCTCAACGTCATCTGCCGCAATCCGGCCGGCTGAACCGGCCGGCTTCAGGAGGAGAAAATGGTCTGCAGGATATTCTGGGGCAAGCTTCGGCTCGGGAAGTGGACCGAGTACGAACGTTACTATAACGAGGTCGTGGTGCCCGCCACGGCCAACATGCAAGGCTTTCGCGGACGCCAACTGCTGCGCAGTTCCGAGAATCCCGACGAAGGGATCTCCCTCACCTTCTGGGAGACGCAGGAGGACATGCAGCGATACGTCGCGAGCGAGGCCCGGGCCGACATCGCCAAGGGGGCCTCGAACATGTACACCGGCGAGTACTGGGTCAAGGACTTCGAGGTGAAGTCCCTCTCGCTCCTGTCGTTGGGCAACGTGTAGGACGGGTGCCGTCGCCTGACGCGTGGGGCGGCGGCCTTTCGAAGCGGGAGAAACGCAATGAAACGCATCGGCCTGATATCGCCGAACATGAGCGAAGAGGTGCTCACGGACGTCTACCGGATCCTGCCGCCGGACATCACGGTGGAGGGGCGCGGGCTCCGGGTGCGCGAGTTCACCGACGAGGAGTTCGCCCGGGCCGAGAGCGAGTTCTTCGGCCTGGTGCGGGAGTTGACCGAGTACTCCCTCGACTTCCTCATGCTCACCGGCGAGCTGTTCCTGTCCTACAAGGGCCCCGGCTCGGACCGACAGCTCCTGGCCGCCGTGGGTGAGGTCACGCCCGTGCCCGCATCCACGGTGCTGACATCGGTGGTGGACGCCTGCCGGGACCTGGGGCTCAAACACGTGGTGATGGCCTCCCCCTTCCCCGAGGACCAGGATGCCCGGCTGGTCCGCTTCCTCGAACACGACGACATCCACGTCGCCGCCTACCGGGGTCTGGCGTACGAGAACTCGAGAGTCATCTGGACGCTACCGCCGGAGTCGGGTCTGGAAGTCGCACGTTCGCTGCTCCAGGAAAACCCCGACGTCGACGGACTCTACATGCCCTGCAACAAGTGGCGCATCACGCCCATCATCGACCAGTTGGAGCAGGAGTTCGGCAAGCCCGTGGTCACCAACACCCAGGCCTGGATCTGGACCGCGCTGAAGGCCATGAAGCTGGACGAACCGGTGGAGGGGTACGGCAGGCTGCTGGCCCGGCACTAGCCATTCTTGAGGCCGTGACGAACCCATGACTTCACCGTGGAGGTATGCGATGAGCTGGCATGACCGCATCGTGGTGGACTCGAAGATCATGGTCGGGAAACCGGTGGTCCGGGGTACCCGGCTAACCGTGGAGTTCATCATCGACCTGCTCGCCCAGGGGTGGAACGAGACCGATATCCTGGACAATTACCCATCCCTGAGCAGCCAGGACGTACGGGCCTGTCTGCACTACGCGGGCGAGTTGCTCCGAGAGGAGAAGGTCTTCCCTATTGACTCTGCACAACGCCCACCGGGCGCATGAGAATCCTCGCTGACGAGAACATCCCACGCGCCGCGGCACGTTGGATACGGGTAAGTTCCCGCTTTCCTGCGCCTTCGTCCTGCGTGCGATCGTCGAGTTAGCGGTGAACGACTGTTCCTACAGCTTTCGCGCCTCTTCCCAAAGACGCTCTACATCTACCGCCTGCCGGGCGCTATGCCACGTTTTCCTTGAGCCAGCCGTCGAGGGCGTCGATCATGAAGGCCTCGCAGCCGGCGTAGAAGTGGTCGGCGCCGGGCACGATGATGCAGGTGGAGTTGTCGGGTCCCGCCGATTCGTTCAGTTCCCGCGCCAACTCGCGAAAATAGGCGGCTTCGATCTCTCCGGCGGTGATCAGTAGCGGACAGCCCAGCCTTGCGGCATGGGGGCGCACGTCATTGGTCTCGTGGCGGCCGTACTTGCTCACGTAGGTCCTGTATGTGAACGGCCCCATGGCGCCGCTGGCGGGCGCCCACAGGAACTCCTCCCCTTCCCCTCCGGCCACCCGGCTTTCGGCGTCGGCCATGCGCGCCTCGAACTCCGGGTCCTCCACCTGGCGGGCGGAATAGAACTGCCTGGGCGCGGAGCACGAGATCACGCCGACCACGTCGTCGCGCCGGCGCGTGCCCTGGTAGTAGATGGACTTGACCGAGCCCAGGCTGTGCCCCACGAGCACGAAGCGGGCATAGCCCTCCTGCTTCATCCGGTCGATGGCGGCGTCGATGTCCAGCTCGCAGTCCTCGAAGTTCTCGTAGGTGGCGCCTCGGAAGGCCGTGAGGTCCCCGCCCCGGGCAATCCAGTCATGGCCGCGGCAGTTGATGGAGAAAGCATGGTGGCCGCGTCCGGCCAGGGCCTCGGCGAATACCCGCAGCGGGCCGGTATAGAAGCTCATGGCCACGCCGTGAATCATCACCAGCGCCAGGTCGGGGCGCGGTGATGCATCGGCGCGAAACAAGGCTCCGTGCAGCGTCTCCTGGTCCGCGGTCACGAATGAAAGCAACTCGGCTTTTCCCGCCATAAATCTCACCTCTCTGTTTTCCCCTGTCGCCCCGTCTCCCAGGTATCGGTCTTGGGATCATAGACTTCCAGGGTCGGCAGGTTGACGGCGCCAAACCCGCCCCCTACGTTCCCTCCACCGGCGTCGGTGCATACGCTTCCAGCCACTTCGCAATGGCATCGCCGTCGCGTTCGAGCCACAGCGCATTGGAGCGGATCCGCTCCAATGACTGGCGCACCGTGCGCGCGGCGGCGGGCGCGGGATGCGACTCGAAGAACTCTTCCACTTCCCGGGCCTTGTCCAGGGTGGTGAAGTCCTCGGTGGTGATGGATATGATGCGGGCGATGATGAACCCGCCCTGGCCGTAACGACGATCGAACTCGGCCCACTTGTCCCGCAGGAAATCCCAGGCCAGATCCCGTCCCAACGGGTTCATGGCCACGCCGGCCACGGCCAGCGGCGTATCCTGTCCGCGCACCTCGTCGGACAGCGAGAAGTCAAGCGTCCGCCGAAGCACGGCCGGGTCGGTGCTGCATCCCAACGCCCGCAGGCAACGGTTCTTCTCTTCGTGAAGCTCGGCTTCACGGTAGGTCTCCAGCACCGCCTCGTACCCTTCCACGCCTCGGCTCTCCACCACTTGGCCATACACCGCCGCCCGCAGGTCCGGCGCCACCGGCGTGGCATCCCGGATCGCCTCATCGAACCGGCGCAAGGCCTCGGCGTTGACCCCCGGGTCGCCGTAGCGCCCCAGGAGGCCGATCACCATGGGCCGCAACAGCTTTGTGAGATGGCTTTCGTCAGGCCGGGCATCCCATCCCAGAGCCCCGTAAATAGTCTGGTACAGGCTCCGGGCGAAAGCGCGGAACGACGGATGACAGGGCTCGCCGGACAACAGGATGTCGTAGGCCCGGAGATTCTCCGACAGGTCCGCCCACACCGTGTAATGCGTCTCGTTGCCGTAGGCCGGCGCCAACGCCAGTGGCCGAGCCGCGTCCAGATAACCCGCCCGGGCCAGGGCAAACGCGTCGTTCTCCAGGCCGAGCCGGTCCGTGGCCGACGCGAGCTCGCCGGTCTCCACCGCCAGGGCCAGCCGGTCCCACAGCTCGGCGCTGTAGGTACTGCGGTAGAAACCGGTCTGGTCCGGATTGACCTTCAACCACCCCCCGCTGCTTCCGTCGACGCCAATGCTCGCCCGCTCGTCTTCCACCACGCGGAACGTGTCCTCCCCCGCTCCCGTTCGTATGCCCAGGGGAACCGACCACCGGCTGGCGTCGTCCCGATCCGGCACGCCGCTCAGGAAGAACCGCGTCTGCCGCAGCTCCACCTCCCCCTGCTTCATGTCCACGGACAACAGCGGGTAGCCCGTCTGCTTGGTCCAGGTGTCCATGATCTGCTTCACCGGCTGCCCTGACTCCTCCGCCAGAGCCTGCCACAGGTCCTCGGTGGTGGCGTTGGCATACTGATGCCGCCCGAGGTAACGCCGCAGCCCCCGGCGGAACGGCTCCGCGCCCAGGTAGGCGGCCAGCATCCGGATCACCGAGGCGCCCTTGCTGTAGCTGATGCCGTCGAAAATCTCGCTGATCTGCTTGGGGTCCCGCACTTCCACCTCGATGGGGTGCGAGCTCTTGAGCCCGTCCAGGGACAGGGCGCGGCCGAAGTCGGAAAAAACGAACTGCGTCCACATGTCCCATTCCGGGAACAGGTGGTCCACCGCCATAAACTCGATCCACGAGGCGAATCCCTCGTTGAGCCACAGGTGCGTCCACCACTCCATGGTGACGAGGTTGCCGAACCACTGATGCGCCAGCTCGTGGGCCACGATGATGGCCACCCGCTGGCGCGTGCCCGCCGAGGACTCCGCGGGGTCCACGAGAATCGCGGTCTCCCGGTAGGTGACCGCGCCCCAGTTCTCCATTGCTCCGGCCGCGAAGTCCGGAATCGCCAGCAGGTCCATCTTGGGCAGCGGATAGGCGATGCCGAAGTAGTCGTCGAAGAACGAAAGGGTCCGGGCGGCCACGTCCAGCGCGAACCGTCCCTGCTCCCGCCGGCCCACCGGCGTGTATACCCGCACGGTGACGCCTTCCTCGGTCTCGGTCTCGACGTAATCGAACTCGCCCACGACGAAGGCCAGCAGATACGTGGACATCACCGGGGTATCGGCGAAACGCACGGTCTTGAGACCGTCGTCGCCGGTCTCCACTTCGCCAGACGGCATGTTGGAGACCGCCACCCGGTCCTCCGGCACCACCAGCGTCACCGCGAACACGGCCTTGCGCGCCGGCTCGTCCCAGCAGGGGAACGCACGCCGCGCGTCGGTGGCCTCGAACTGGGTCACGGCCATGGTGCGCTTCTCGCCCTCCACCTGGTAGACGGCGCGGTAGAACCCGTGCATCTTGTCGTTCAGTTGTCCGGTGAACTCGATGCTCAGCCGCGCCGGCCCCGGCTCCACGAGGTCGGCGAAGACGAACGCGACCGTCTCCTCCTCCTCGTCGGCCTCGATCCGCTCGGGCACGCACGACGCCCCGTTGCGCTCCAGCGCCACCGAGTGCAGCTCCAGCTCGGTGGCGTGCAGCACGATCCGGCGGGTGGCCGATCTCACGTCGACTTCGACCGTCTCGCTGCCGCCGAAGGTGAAGGTTTCAAGGTCGGGCCTGAGGGTTATGTCGTAACGTTCAGGGTCAACGTCGTCGGGCAGCAGCACCCGTTCCTGTTCAGCCATGCACAAACTCTCCTGTCTTTCCGGCGTCCATGCCTTTCCGTAGACCGCTCACACCGGCCAGCCGTGCTGCGACAGGTCGATCAGGTTGCCGTCGGGGTCCTGCACCCGGAATTCCGCCTCGCGATTGGGCGGTCTCTTCCTCACGTCGTCGGCCGCCCCCTTCCCGTCCGACACCGACTTCAAGGCCTGCACGTCCTCTACCTCGAAGCCGATGTGGTTGAGGCCGCTCTGGAGCGCACGCCCCTCCACCTGCTCCTCCGGGCCCTTGGGGATGATGGCCAGGTTCACGTGCCCGTCCGAGAGGTAAGTCGCGGTACCCACGCCCTTGACCACCTTGAGCCCGAACACGCTCGTGTAATACTCCACCAGCTTCTCCTTGTCGTCGGTGAGGATGGCGATGTGACGGATGCGTGCCATGTCGGTGTCCTCCCTGGTACTACTGTGTTGCCCGGTCGATCCGCGCACTAGAGGTGCTTCTGGAAGAACTCCCTGGTCCGTTTCCACGCCGCCTCGGACGCCGCCTTGTCGTAGTTGCGGCTGTCGGCATTGGCGAAGGCGTGTCCCGCGTTGGGATAGATGAAGACCATGTGATCGCCCTTGAGGGTCTTGAGCTTGGCCTGGAACTCGCGCACGTTGTCCACCTTGATGCCCCGGTCGGTCTCGCCGAAGTGCCCGAGGATGGTGGCGCGCATGCGGCTCAGGTCGTCCGCCGGGTTGAAGCGGCCGTAGTAGATCACCGACGCCTTGACCCCGAGGTCGTTCTTGGCCATCTGGTAGGACCAGCCGCCGCCGAAGCACCAGCCCACCGAGGCGATGCGCGCCGGGTCCACTTCCCCCGTGAGCCCGCTCAGGTAGCTCATGGCCTGCTTCAGGTTGGCAAAGGCCGCCTCCGTGTTCTTGCGCACGCCTCCGGCCAGCTTGCGCGCACCGTCCGGCGTCGTCGCCATCTCGCCGTCGTAGAGGTCCACCGCCAGGGCCACGTAGCCCAGCTCGGCGAACGCGCGCGCGTTCTCGCGGATGTTGTCGTTCAGCCCCCACCACTCGTGGATCAGGATCAGGCCGGGACGCGCCTTCTTGTCCGCGGGCTTGGCAAGATAGCCCTTGACCTTGGCGTTGCCCTTGTCGTAGGCCACTTCCGCGGTGGTGATCTTCATGGCCTGCGCATGGACGGCGGCGGCCGCGAAGAGTATCCCGAAAATGATGGATGCCGTGCAGATGAACGCTTTCTGAAGTTGCATGTCTCTTCTCCCTTGCAGCGGGCGGAGAACCCGAACCCACGTTTCGTGAAGCCAGTGTAACCCGAAGAGTTTCCCTTGTGTCCGGCCCGGCTGCCCTCAGATGCTTGCCGGCTCGCGTTTCCAGCCAATGCTTCCGTTCACGACGACGCCTTCCACCTGCGTCGCCGCGTCGAACGGCGGACCCGACAGAACCACCACGTCCGCGTCCTTGCCCGCCTCCAGGCTTCCCACCCGCTCGTCGATGCCCATGAGCCGCGCGGAATTGAGCGTCAGCGCCTTGAGCGCCTCGCCGGGGCTGACCCCGTGGTCCACCGCCGTCATGCCCTGCATCCGGTGATTCTGGATGGGGATCACCGGGTGATCGGTGGAGAAGGCCGTGAGCACGCCGCTTTCGATGAGCATGCGCGGCGAGTGCGGGCTGCGTCCCGACTGTTCCAGATTGCCGCGGGCCTTGAGCCACGGGCCGTGGACCACGCCGACTCCGGCCTCCGACAGTTCCGCGGCCACCTTGTACCCGTCGGTGCCGTGCTCGATGATCAGGTCGAGATCGAACTCCTGCGCGATGCGGATGGCCGTCATGATGTCGTCCGCCCGGTGCGCGTGTGCGCGCAGCGGGATCTGCTTGCGCACCACCGGGACCATGGCTTCCTGCCGGAGATCCCGCGAGCCGCCGCCGTTGGCGGCGTAGTGCTGCGCCCGCACCAGCCCCTCCCGCAGGATGGCGGCGATTCCCATGCGCGTCATGGGGCTCTTCTTGAGGCCGCCGTAGACCTGCTTGGGACGCTCCCCAAAGGCGATCTTCATGCCCACCGGGGCGCGCACCAGCATCTCCTCCAGCGTGCGACCCACCACCTTCACGGCGGCGGGCTGGCCGCAGATGACGTTGTAGCTGCCGGGCATCACGCCCACCGTGGTGACGCCGCCCCTGAGGGCGTCCTGGAACGCGATGTCCTCGGGGTTGATGGCGTCCAGCGCGCGCAGGTGCGGCACCACGGGGTCCCCCACCTCGTCCTCGTCGCTCTGGCTGGCCCCTACCCCGTCCTGGCACAGCCCCAGATGGGTGTGGGCGTCGATCATGCCCGGTATGAGGACCTTGCCGCGCACGTCCCAGACCTCGGCGCCCGCGGGCGTACGAACGTCGGCGCCGACAGCCTCGATGGTCCGACCTTCGATCAGCAGGGTGCCCTCGTCGATCACACCGTTGGACGCCGTCATGATGCGGGCGCCCACCAATGCCAGCCCCATGATACCCTCCTGTCTCCGTGCGCGGGCGGCAGCCGCGGGGGACGCCTACCGGCCGCCGGCCTAAGACTCCGTCCGTTCGAACACGAGGCGGCCGTCCACGTAGGTCCGGTCCACCATGATGTCCCGTATCGCCGTCGGCGCCACGCCGAGAATGTCCTCCGAGAGCACCGCCAGATCCGCCCGCTTCCCTTCCTCCAGGGAACCCGTGCGGGTCTCGTCGAACGACGTGTAGGCGCAGTTATACGTGTAGACGCGAATCGCCTGCAGCACGCTCACGCCCTCGTCCGCGTTGAGCACTTCGCCGCCTTCCTCGGGTCCGAAGCGGTGGTTCACCAGGATGTCGATGCCCTGCAACGGGTTGTACATGCCCACGGGCCAGTCGGAACCGCCGGAGATGATCACGCCCCGGTCGGTCAGGGACTTGAACGGAAACGCGTAGCGGGCGCGCTCGCCCCACTGGCCGTGTATGCCCTCGCTGCCGATGCTCTCCAGGATCGGCGGCTGCGTGTTCCAGATGACCCCCAGCTCGGCCATGCGGTCCATGACCCGCGGGTTCCACAGGTAGGCGTGCTCCAGCCGGTGGCGCAGGTCGTGGGTGGCCACCTGCTCGCGGCCGTGGGCGATGGCCTCCAGCGACCGGTGGATGCCGTGGTCGCCGTGACAGATGAGCCCGGCCTGCCAGTCGCTGGACTGGCACTGCACCATGAAGTCGTTGATCACCTCCTGGGTGAGCCGGAAGCTGCCGAGCTTCTTCCCGGCGGGGTCGTTGCTGTAGGGTTCGAACAGGGCGGCGGTCTGGCCGATGACACCACCGTCGATACCCACCTGAAGCGCCCCCAGCTTGAGCCACTCGGTGCCGAAGTTGGTGGCGAACCCGGTCTCGAAGATTTTCCCGGCGGCGCCTTCGAGGTCCCAACCTTCGCCGTGCACGGGATAGGGGCCCATGACCACGCCCAGGCTCGGCGGCGCCTGGCGGTGCAACCGCTGCCACGCAACCGTGTCCATGCGGTTGCGGATGGCCGCCTCGAACGCCGTGGTGACGCCGTTCCGGTTCAACTCGCTCGCCATCCAGCCATATCCGTCCATCAGCTCGTTCACGTCCCACTTGGGGAGCGTCGGCATGATGAACACGGTGCGGGTGTTGTCCCACATGGGGCCCAGGGGGCGGTCCTGCTCGTCCCGCTCCATGGGGCCGCCCGGGGGGTCGGGGGTGTCGTCCTGGACTCCCATGCGCCGCAAACCCAGGGTGTTGAACGTCCACCCCATGGATTCGCGGTTGGAGATACCCACCGGGTTGTCGGGTGACACCGGATCGAGATCGAATCGGTTGGGGTTGCGCCGGTCGGTGAGGCGCGTCGCCTGGAAGCCCCGGCCGAGTATCCAGTCGCCCGGCTTGGCCTGCGCGGCCCGCTCCTTGATCCTCTCAACGATGTCGGCGATGGAGGGACAGGCGGCGTAGGTGCAGTCCACCCAGTGGCGCTGGGGGCCGTTGGTCATGTGGATGTGGTTGTCGATGAAGCCCGGGGTCACGGCCCGCCCCTTGAGGTCCACCACCTCCGTCTCGCGCCCCACGGTCAGCTCGACGTAGGCGCGCTCCCCCACCCGCAGGATGTTGTTGCCGCGAACCGCGAGCGCCTCGGCCACCTCGTCCCGGGAGTTGACTGTCACGATGGGGCCGCCGACAAACACGACGTCGGCGGTGGGTGTCGGTGTCGACACGTTGGAATCCGCCATGGAACACCTCCCTGGATGCGCGTGAGGAACCCGGCTCAAGCCTGATGGACAATAACCGCTGCCCGGTGGATGCGCAAGCCGCGGCGTTCTCCAAGGCCCCCTCGCCCTCCCCTCCCTTCACGCTCATCTCCGTATTGGAAAACAGTGCGATTACGCGGTCCGGAGACCTCATGGAGAGAATGCGAAGGTTGGACGCTCGGACAGTTTCCGTTCCCATTCGAGGCTGGAGCGGCACATGGTCGCGAGATCGTCGAACCGGGGGGACCATCCGAGCAACCGGCGCACCCTGTCCGTGTCGGCGACCAGCGCCGGCGGGTCTCCCCGGCGGGGGGCTCGCGTGACCACCGGGAAAGCGGAGCCGCTGGCGGACTTGACGCACTCGATGACTTCACGAACGCTGTAGCCGCGGCCGCAACCGCAATTGAGGACGGCGCTGTCACCGCCGGCCTGAAGGTATTGGAGCGCACGCAGGTGCGCATCGGCCACATCGTCCACGTGGATGTAGTCCCTGATGCAGGTCCCGTCCGGGGTGGGGTGGCCGTCCCCGAATATCGAAAGCTCCGGGCGCAGGCCAAGGGCCGCCTGACAGGCGGCCTTGACCAAGTGGGCGGGATGGGACGTTGCCTGCCCAAGCATGCCTCCCATATGCGCTCCGGCGACGTTGAAGCACCGCAGGGCCACGAACCGGAATTTCCCCCCGGACGCCGCCGCCAGATCCCGCAGCATCCGCTCCGCGGTCAGTTTCGTCCTGCCGTAGGGACTGATGGGGGCGAGAGGGCCGTCTTCGCCCACCGTGCGGTGGCGGGGAATCCCGTATACCGCCGCGCTGGATGAGAAGACGAACCGGTTGACGCCGTGTTCGATGCAGTGTTGCAGCAGGCGCCGTGACCCGAGGACATTGGTCCGGTAGTATTCGGCGGGTTCTGCGAACGATTCCGGCGCCACGGTGCGGGCGGCAAAATGAATGACCGCGTCGATGCCATACCGCCGGATCAGCGTCGGCACGCCGCCGCGGCGAAGAATGTCCATGCGATGAAAGGACGCTTCCCGGCTCACCGCCCGGCGGCAGCCGGACTGGAGGTTGTCCAGCACGAAGACCTCACAGCCGGACCGGACCAGATTGAGGACCGTATGCGAACCGATGTATCCGGCACCTCCGGTTACCAGTATCCTGCCGTTCATCACCCGCCGCTCTACCTGCGCCCGGAGACTTCGAACCCGAGGCCGAGCTCCGGCGGTATGGCGCCCTGGACGTGGCGTTGCGAAGTCGAAGGGCGCCGAAATGGTTTTCTCAACGACCTGCTGAAAGTCGGACCTCTGGATCATACAGGCTTTTCCCGGAGAGGTGAATAATTATCCGTGAGAGGTGAATATTTCTTATTGATGAATTCCATAACGCCGCTGCCGGCGGGGTCCGGTCCGTCAGAGCCGCCCGGCCCGGCCGGGGTCTTTCCCCCGCACCCTGTCCCGGCGGCGCGGTATCCTGGCGACGCACAAAAGGCATAGCTTGAGATCGAGGCAGGGATTCATCCGGGCGATGTAGAGATTGTCGTAGCGCAGCTTGCGCCGGGGCTCCGAGTCGTAAGCCCCCGCCAACTGGGCCAGACCCGCCACGCCCGGCCGGACCCGCAGCCGGCCGGCGAAGCCGGGGACCTCGCGCTCGATGCGTTCGGCGAGTTCCGGTCGCTCGGGGCGCGGACCCACGAGGCTCATTTCGCCCCTGAGGACGTTGACCGCCTGGGGCAGTTCGTCGAGATGGAACCGGCGCAGCACGCTGCCGGTGCGGGTCATGCGCCGGTCGCGCTCCGACGCCAGCACCGGGCCGGTGCCGTCCTCGGCGCCCTCCACCATGGTGCGGAACTTGAGGATCGAGAAAACCTCGCCTCCGCGGCCCAGGCGAGGCTGGCGGTAGAACACCCGGCCGCCGTCCTCGAGCCGGATCGCGAGCGCGATGGCCGCCCACAGAAGCAGCCACAGCGGCCCCAACGACAACAGGAGGAAACCGACGAGGGCGAGATCGAACGGGCGCTTGTAACGTTCCCGCGCCGCGAGGTCCGATGGCGTGCCGCCGGCCGGCGCCGGTGCGGTCCTGTCCCGCTTCGCCGCCGTCGACCCGGTGGTTTCGGCTCCCCTGCTCATGGTCATGGCCCTCCCGGTGACGACGGCGGGCGGCTTTCCGGGTCCTGGATGCCGCCCGCGGCCGTGGCGGTTGTCGCCGGGCCGGCAAGACGGTGGCGGTGCTGCTGCGCGCGGCCGGCGCGCGCAGCCTGTTGCAGAGGCTCAAGGACGACCCCCGGGTGATGGATTTCTTCTTCCGTCCCGCGCGCGGGGCCGACCGTATCCGGCTGGGCGCGGACAGCGAGGCCTTCCTCGAGCGGCGCTACCGGGACTGCCTCGCCGCCGTGGCGGCGGCAGGCGTGCCCGTGGCAAGAGGCATCTGGTTCCACCGGGCGACCGCGCCGCGCTGACTCTTCCCGGCACCGGCTCCTATTCATCGGCATGACCCGCCGTCGATGATTGCCTTCGGCCCCGGCCTGCCGGACCCGGGCGGGACTGCCGCGTCGTGCCGCGCCCCCTCCACCCCAACCATGCGCACCAGAACCCCGCGCCCCAAAAGAGGTGCATGGTCGCCAGCACCGGCGGCAGCAGCAGGGCCGCCCGGTCCCGGCCGCGCAGGCCCGAAACCGCCGCGCCGGCGGCGAGCGCCGAGAGGTAGCCGAGGGCGGGGATCGCGGCGAGCGGCGACCCGGTGGCGGCGCCCGCGATGCCCGATGCGGCCAGCGCCAGGACCAGCGCCGGTGCGGCCAGGTGCCGCCAGCGCAGCGACGCCGGGTGGCGGCGCAGCACGACGCACTTCCACCATCCCCAGTCGAAGTACTGCCTCGCCAGCGCCCCGAACCTGCCGCGGGGACGGTACTCGGCCGCCAGCGCCGGCGTGAACCACACCGTGCCGCCGTCCGCCCTGATCCGCCAGTTGAGCTCGTAGTCCTGGTTGCGCGGCAGCGTCTCGTCGAAGCCCCCGGCCGCTTCCAGCGTTTCGCGCCGAAAGACGCCGAGCCAGACGGTGTCCACAGGCCCTTCCGGCCCGCCGATCCGGTAGCGCGCGTCACCAGCGCCGAGCGGCGCCGTCATCGCCATGGCCGCGGCCCGGGTGAAAGTCGAGGTCCCCACGGGCCGCTGCATTCCGCCCACGACGGCCGCCTTGGTGCGCTCCAGCGTCCCGACGGCCACCCGCACATAATCGCGCGGCAACCGGGTGCTTGCGTCGCAACGAACGAGGATGTCGTGGGAGGCCGCTGCGACGGCGCGGTTGAGCCCCTCGGGCGTGCCGCGGGACGGGTTGGCCACGATCCGCACCCGCGGAAATCGCGCCCGCAACGCCTCGGCCGTTACGGGATCGTCGGAGCCGTCGGCGACAACGACCTCGACCACCCCTTCGTAGTCCTGCGCCAGCGCCGAGGCGACGGCGGTGGGGAGGTGCTCGGCGGCGTTCCTCGCGGGCACCACGACGGAGACGGGCGGCGGCCGCGTCACGGCTTGCCTCGCCCGCCCGGCATCCCGCGCACCAGTGGAGCCTGGAACGGGGCGACCGCACCCGAACGGTCGTACCGGTACCGCGCCCTGAGCGCGTCTTCCCGGCCGGTTTTGGCAACGGCCGTGTACGTCGCCGCAAGGGAGTGCAGGAGACGGCGGTTCCGGGGCTCCGCCGAGAGTGCCTCGCGCTGTTCGGCCTCCGCCCGGGTAAGCAATCGGAAGCCCTTGGCGGGATCCGGTCCGTGCATGATGTCCCAGTTCGGCGCGATGTTCGTGTACAGCAAGATGCGCGGCGGAGTGGCGAGCTGCCCGGACCGGGCAAGAGAGCCGAGGACGACAAGCGCGGCCGCAAGGCCCACCGTGAAGGCGTGCAGCACCTCCGGCATCCTGACCAGCGGCGTCAGCAGGACAAGCGCCAAGCAGGCCCGGACTGACAGGACGAAGCCTCGCTCCAGCCAAATCTCCAAGGGTGCCTCAAATCCTCCGCATATTATTATGCGCATTAACCAGACACCACACTAGCGCCGAGTGGGGTCGAAGAAGTCGCGCAGGCCGTCACCCAGGATATTGAACCCCAGGATGAGGAGCGTGATGGCCATTCCGGGGAAGAAGGCGGCCCAGGGGGCGCGCTCGACGTAGCCGTAGGCGCCGGTCAGCATGGCGCCCCAGGAGGGGGCCGGCGGCGGGTGGCCCACGCCCAGGAAGCTCAGGGACGATTCCGCCAGGATGGCGTAGGAGAAGGACAGGGCGAACTGCACCAGCAGCGGCGCCACCACGTTGGGGGCGATGTGGCTGCGGATGATGCGCGGGTGGGAGCCACCCAGTACTTGGGCCGCCTCCACGAACGGCTGCGCCTTGATCGCCATGGTGGCCCCGCGCGCGACGCGCGCGAAGTGCGGCGCCTGCACCACGCAGAGAGCAATGATGACCGGCACGGCCGGCCCCAACCCGCCGCCGGTGAGGAACGCCGCCACCGCGATGGCCAGCAGGATCGTCGGGAACGCGAAGACGAGGTCGATGAGCATCGTCACGCCACGGTCCAGCAAGCCGCCGAAGTAGCCGCCGAGCACGCCGATCAACATGCCCACGACCGCGGCCCCGGTGGCCGACAGGACCCCCACGACGAAGGCGATCCGGGCGCCGTAGATCACCCGGCTGAGGACGTCGCGTCCGAACTCGTCGGTGCCGAACCAGTGGGCGGCGTCCGGCCCGGAGAGCCGCGACCCGGCGGACATGTCCAGCGGATCGTAGGGTGCCAGAACGTCCGCCAGCAGCGCCGTCAGCAGGTAGGCCAGAATGACCGCCGCTCCCACCAGGGCGGGCTTGTGGCGCGCGAACCGGCGCCAGGCCCGCCCCGGGCCTTCCCGGCGGGGCGCGACCGGCTGCCGTGTATCGGTGGTGTTGATGGATTCCGCCACGGGGTCCGTCACCGAGATAAAGGGCTAATCGTACCGCACCCGCGGGTCGAGCAGCCCGTAGCCGAGGTCGGCCAACGTGTTGATCATCACGTAGCTGCCGGCGATGACGATCATGGTGGCCTGCAGCACCGGGTAGTCGCGACTCAACACGGCTTCCACGGCGTACTGGCCGATGCCCGGAATGGCGAATATCTGCTCGATGATGAGCGAGCCGCCGAGCAGCTTGCCGGTCTCGGTGCCGATCAGCGTGAGCACCGGGATGAACGCGTTCTTCAGCGCGTGCCTGGAGTACACGCGGCGCTCGCGTACACCCTTGGCCCGGGCCGTGCGGATGTAGTCGTGGGCGAGCACGTCCAGCATGGCCGAACGGGCCATGCGCATCACCGCCGCCGCCATGGTGGTGCCCAGGGCAAGGGACGGCAGTATCAGCGAGAGCGTGCTCTCGACGGGGTCTTCGAAAAACGGGATGTAGCCGACGGAAGGAAGGATGTTCAGGTAAACGGCGAACACCAGCACCAGCAAGGTGGCCAGCCAGAAGTGCGGCATGGCCAGCCCGAGGATTCCGGTAGTGGTGACGATGCCGTCGATCTTGCCGTTGGGGTAGCGCGAGGCGATGACGCCCAGGGTCACGCCGAAGAGGACGCTCCACGTTCCCGCCATGAAGGACAGGTGCAGCGTCACCGGGAGCCGTGCGAAGATCTCGTCCGCTATGGGGTAGCCGGAGACGATGGAACGGCCGAAATCGAGCTGCAGCACGCGCCCGATCCATTCCAGGTACTGGACCACGATGGGACGGTCCAGACCCCACAGAGCGCGGATCTCTTCAATGCGCCCGGAGCTCATGTACAGGCCGTAGATGAAGTCCACGGCATCGCCCGGCACCAGGCGGATCATGTAGAACACCACCAGCGAGATGCCGAACTGCACCAGCACCAGGGAAACCAGCTTCTGCGCGATGTATCGACTCACCGGAAACCCGTCAGGTCAACGCGGCAGCCGCGTGGGAACCCGCCTCACCCCCTACGGACCGTCATTCCCGCGGAAGCGGGAATCCGCCCCTGGATTCCCGCTTCCGCGGGAATGACGACTCGGGGCGGTGGTGCCGAGACGCCGAACGGCTGATCCCCGACGACCGGTTGCGCCGGGAATCAGCCGCCGGCCTGACCGGCTCGCCTACTTGTCCAGCCATACCTCGCGGAGCGAGTACTGGCTGGCGTTCGGAAAGGCGGTGTAACCCTTGACGTAGTCGCGCATGGCCTGGAAACGGTCGAAGGCCACCAGGAACACCCAGGGCTGCTGTTCGGCCAGCCGCTTCATGGCGGCCCGGTAGGCTTTCTTGCGGTCCGGGATGGAGGTGGCGACCACTCCCTTGGCCAACAGCTTGTCGAACTCGGGATCGCAGAACCGGCTGTTGTTGTAGCTGCCCTTGCAGCGGAACAACGGCGACAGGGCGCCATCCGGATCGACGAAGTCCGAGCCCCACCAGCGGATCGGATACATCTGGAAGTTGCCGGAGCGCCAGTCGCGCTGCGCGGTGGCGCTGTCGGACGCCTTGATCTCCACGCGGATGCCGACCTTCTTGAGCTCCGACTGCACCACCGCGGCGAAGGCCGCGTGATACGAGGTCGTGCCGATGCGCAGCACGATGTCCACGCCGTTGGGGTAGCCGGCCTCGGCCAAGAGCTTCTTCGCCTTGTCGCGGTCCAGGCTGTAGTATTTGTCGTCATTTCCCGCCCAGTACGGCGGAATGAGCGGCGGCCCCCAAAGCGGCTGCGCGAAGCCGTCGAATCCCTTCTCCACCATCTCCTTGCGGTCGATGGCGTAGGCCATGGCTTGGCGCACGCGCACGTCGTCCAACGGTTTCTTGCTCACGTTGAGCGAAATGTTGACGAAGCTGATGTTGGGTCCGCCGGTGACGTTGATCCTGCGGTCGCGCTTGAGGGCGTTGACGTCCTTGGGCGGCAGCGGCTCGATGTAGTCCACCTGCCCCGCCCGCAGCGCGTTGGTGCGCGCGGTCTGGTCCTTGAGCGGAATGAAGTGCATCTCGTCCAGCAACGGCACCGACTTGTCGTAGTAGTTGGGGTTCTTGACCAGCACCAGCCGCTGGCCCTTGATGTGCTCCTTGAACATGTAGGGCCCGGTCCCCATCATCCCGTCCTTCAGGCCCACCGGCATGGGCTTCACGGCCTCCTCGGCCACCATGGCCATGGCGGGCAGCGACAGGTTCGTCACGATGGCGGCGTCGGGCCGCTTCAGCTTCAGAACCAGCTTGTACTTGGACGGCGTCTCGATGGAGTCGATGGACGCGATGGTGCTCGCGTAACCCGCCGGTACGTTCGGGTCGAGAATCCGCTGCAGCGAGTACTTGGCGTCCGCCGAGGTGAACTCGCGTCCATTGTGGAACTTCACCCCCTCACGCAGCGTGAACTCCAGTTGGGTGGGCGACTTGAACTCCCATTTCGTCGCCAGGTCCGGCCTGGGCTGAATATCGGTGCCGGCGCGTACCAGCCCCGAGTACACGTTCTGCATGATGTTGATGTCCCAGCCCACGCGCGTGGTGTGCGGATCGAGATCGTTCACGTCACGCTCGCCCCCGAGGCGCAGGATGCCGCCGGATTTCTGCGCGGAGGCCTGCATCGCGAAGACGCAGAAAATGACAAACACCGCCGCGATGGCGAGTCCCAAGGACCACCGCCTCGGCGGGGAACCAGACCCGCCCGATCGTCTCATCAGGTTCGTCCATCTCATCGTGATTTCCTCCTCGGCGGCGTCTCCAGGACCACACGTGCGCACAGATGAAACACCGCCCGTTGCGTCGGTGCCACGAGTGGGCACCGTCCCGAACAGACCGTCACAGTCTTCCAAGCCCTGCTCCGGCCGCGATACTCGCACAGGATTTCTCGGAGTGTCAAGGTTGCACGGGGCAGGCCAATGATTGTATGGGCGGGTTGTCTCGTGCGTTTTCCATGGGGATGAGACACCACACTGGCCGCAACCGCCTGTCGGGAGGAGGACGCTCATGGCAAGCAACGCATCGCGCGACGCGGATCTGGCGTTCGTCAACGGACGCGTCATTACGATGAACCAGCGGGACGATGTGGCCGAGGCCGTAGCGGTGGTGGACAACCGCATCGTCCGTGTGGGCTCCAACGAATCCGTGGAGGGACTCGTCGGCAACGGCACCCGCGTGGTGAACCTGGCGGGGCGCGCGTTGACTCCCGGGTTCGTGGAAAACCACATGCACATCATCAACGCGGTGGAGGATCGCAAGTGGATCAACTGCGGCCCGGAGGTCGCCTCGTCCATCGACGACGTCGCCGCGGCCGTGAAGCAGCGCGTGGACCAGACCCCCGCCGGCGAGCTGATCGTGGGCTGGGGCTTCGACCACCACCGGCTGCGTGAGCGGCGCTACCCCACGCGCCGGGACCTGGACCCGGTGTCCCCCAACCACCCGGTGCTGCTGCGTCAGCGCGAGTCCATGAGCTGGACCGCCAACACCGCCGCGCTGCGCCGCATGGGCATCGAGGACGACACCCCGGACCCTCCCGGCGGCCCGATGCTCCGGGACGAGCAGGGCGCGCCCCTGGGGCCCATGTGGGACAATTGCCGCGTGGTCTACATCTTCCCCGCCATTACGCCGCCGACGCTGGAAGAGCTGGCGGAGGGCTATGGCTGGGCGTGCCAATACCTGAATGCCCTCGGGGTCACCAGCGTGGACGAGGCCTCCATCCGCAACGAGCAGGAGACCCACGCGTGGCAGCTCCTGCGCGCCCGCGGCGGCCTCACGGCGCGCGTCTACCTCAACATCTATCCGGTCTACGGCACCCGGTGGGACGTGGAGACCGCGGCCTACGGGATCTTCCGCTCGGGCATGCGCACCGGCTTCGGCGACGACTGGCTCCGCCTGGGGCCGGCGGTCATCGGCATCGACGGCGGCGTGCAGGGACAGACCGCGGCGCTCTTCGAACCCTACTCCAACGACCCCGACGGGAAGTTTCGCGGGAGCTTCCGCTGCTCCCAGGAAATGGCGGACGAGTTCTGCCTGGAAGCCCACAAGGCCGGCTTCCAGATCGCCGCCATCCCCCACGGCGACCACGGCATCACCGTGACCCTGGACGCCATCGAGAAGGCCCAGAAGGCGTACCCGCGCCCGGACGCGCGCCACCGCCTGGAGCACGCCTACTTGTGGAACGCCGAGCTGCTGGACAGGGCCGCCGGCCTGGGCGTCGTCTACAACGCCCAGCCGCCGATCCTGGAGGTGCTGGGTGAAGCCTGCACCCTGGAGCCCTGGGGCGCGGAGCGCTCGAAGTACGCCTTTCCCATGAAGTCGCTGCTGGAGCGCGGGGTGATCTCCTCGGGCGGCTCCGACATGCCCATCGTCACCGCGAACCCCATGGTGGGCATCGACTGCCTGGTCAGCCGGCGCCTCGACCCGAGCCCGGGCGCAACCGTGCTCAACCCCGACGAGCGCCTTACCGTCATGGAGGCGCTGCGAATCTACACCTACAACGGCGCCTACGCGCACTTCGAGGAGCAGAGCAAGGGTTCCATCGAGGAAGGCAAACTCGCCGACCTGGCCGTGCTCTCCAGGGACATCCTGACCGCCCCGCCGGAGGAGATCCGGCACATCACCGTGGACATGACCGTGGTGGACGGCAATGTCGTGCACGAGGCCGGGCAGGAGCCTGTCCGCTAATCCCGAGGCCTTCCTCTCCGTCATTCCCGCGAAACAGGCTGTGTCAAAACTCATGAGGCAACTACGTAACAGAACGTCATTCCCGCTTTCGCGGGAATGACTCTTCGGGGGACCGTTGCCTCGGGAGTTTTGACACGACGTGGAAAGCGGGAATCCAGGGGTGGGGAGGGGCAAGACGGACGACCAACATGAGGAAGCACCATGGATGACCTTCAGAAACTGGTATTGGCCCACATCCGCGAGGAAGAGCTGGTGGCAATGGCCATGGACCTGGTGAGCATCTTCAGCCCGCCGGGCGCGGAGGCGCCCGCCGGCGACTATCTGGCCGGACGCCTGGCCGAGTTGGGCATGCGCGTGCAGCTCCAGGAGGTGGAGCCCGGACGCAACAACGTGGTGGGACGGCTCCCCGGCAGCAAGGGTTCGCCCACGCTGCTCTTCAGCGGACACTTCGACACCAGCACCACCGGCCGCGAGGCCGAGGCGTGGGGCAGCCGCTATACGCCCGAGGTCGTGGGCGGCGGCGTGGCCCGGGCCACCACCGCCGACGGGTGGATACACGGCCTCGGCGCCAGCAACATGAAGGGCGCCTTCGCCGCCTACTGGGGCGCGGTGCGGGCGCTCCAGCGCGCCGGGGTGGAACTGGCCGGCGACATCCTCATTACCGGCGTCGTGGGGGAGACGGAGAAGGCGCCGGTGGACCAGTACCAAGGGGCGGAGTTCCGCGGGGGCAAGGCGGGCTCGCGCTATCTGGTCACCCATGGCTTGACGGCCGACTTCGCCGTCATCGGCGAGCCCACCGGCATGCGCCTGCAGATCGGCGAGACCGGGTACTGCTTCGTCAAGGTAACGGTCTACGGCAGGTCCCAGCATACCTGGTCCAAGGAGCACGGCATCGACCCCATCGAGAAGATGATGCGCGTCTTCACCGCCCTGCAGGCATGGGAGCCCGTGTTCCGGGACCGCCATCCGCATCCCTTCATGGAGTGCCGCATCGGCATCGGCGCCATCCAGGGCGGACACCCCTACAAGCCCTCCAAGTGCCCGGCACCCTTCTGCAACCTCTACGTGGACGTGCGCGTGGTGCCGGGACAGAGCTTCCTGGAAGTGAAGAAGGAGATCGAGGCCGTGCTGGACGAGCTCAAGGCCGACGACCCGGAGCTGCAGACCGAGGTGGAGCTGTACCTGACGGGGAACGGCTTCGAGCTGAACCGCGACGAACCGCTGGTGAAGGCCATGGAGCGGGCCCACGAGAGCGTCTACGGCGAGCCCGTCCCCTATGCCGCACCCAACCGCTACGCCGTCTCCAGCGACGCCGGCCCCATGTTCGAATACGGCATCCGCGGCCTCACCTACGGCCCCGGCGGCATCTCCACCGGCGGCCAGTTCGCCAACTACGACCCGGCGCACCAGCACAGCGAGGTGCTGAAAATCGAACATTTGGTCAAGGCCGCGGGCGTGTACGCTCTGGCCGCGCTGGACCTGTGCGGGCCGGCGTCGTAGCGGGCGGACGGCGCCCACGTCGGAGGAACGGACCATGGAACCTCTCATCGGGTATTCGGCCCTGATCGAGCGCCCTCCCCTGCGCTGGCCGGACGGCGCCCGGGTGGCGCTTTGGATACAGATGAACCTGGAGCACTTCGAGATCGACGCCCCGGGCATGAGCCTGCCGCCTAGCCGCTCGCCCGGCCCCATCCCCGATCCCAAGAACGCCGGCTGGCGCGACTACGGCGCGCGCGTGGGCATCTGGCGGCTCATGGACATGCTGGACCGCCACCGCCTGCGCGCCTCGGCGCCCACCAACGACCAGGTGTGCGACTACTATCCCGAGATCATCCGCGAGGCGGTGCGGCGCGAGTGGGAGCTCATGGGCCACGGGTTCAACAACTCGCACACCCTGGGAGGCCTGTCGGCCGAGGACGAACGCGCGGTCATCCAGGCCAGCGTGGCGAAACTGAGCGCGGCCGCCGGACGCCCCACCAAGGGATGGCTCGGCCCCGGCCTGGTGGAGACCTTCAACACCCTGGAGATCCTGGCCGAGGCCGGCGTCGAGTACGTCTCCGACTGGTGCAACGACGACCAGCCCTATCCCATCGAAGTCGGCAGCGGCCGGCTCATCGGCGTTCCCTACTGCATGGAGGTCAACGACATCTACGCCTTCGTGGGCGCCGGCATGGACGGGGAGAGCTTCTACCGGATGATGTGCGACCAGTTCGACGTGCTGCACGCCGAAGGCGCGGACACGGGCCGCATCCTCGGCCTCTGCCTGCACCCCTTCATCGGCGGCCAGGCGCACCGCGCCAAGTGGATCGACAAGGGCCTGGAGTACATCGTCGGCCACGACGGCGTGTGGGCCGCCACCGCCGAGGAGATCTCGGACTGGTACTACGAGCACTACTACGAGGACGCGCTGGCGCGACTGCGCGAACGGGCGCGGACGAAGTCCGGCAAGTCCGGCGCACAGGACCAATAGTCGGGACGATCACCGGGTCGACGTAATCGAAAGGGAGGAAAACCGTGGCACTACGCGAAATCAATTCCGTTCCGGTCCCCGCCGGCCAGGGAGCCGCCTGCACCGTGCAGGCCGGCCAGTACGTGCGGGTCGTCGACGTCGAAGGCGGTCAGGTGGCCGACTTCAACGCCTGGACGCTGCCCGACTACAAGGAGCAGTTCTGGTCCGGGCGCACCCGGATCGTGGAGGGAGCGCACCTCTCCACCGGCAACCGCCTGTTTTCCTCGCCCAACATGGAGGTATTGTTCACCATCACCGACGACACCGTGAAACGCGTCGACTCGCCCCTCGGCGCCATCTCCCACGATCTCATCTACGCGCGCTGCAGCTCGGGACTGTGGAAGCTCCGCGGCGTCGACAACGCCCCCAACTGCCAGGACAACCTCGTGCGGGCCATCGAATCCTACGGGCTCACCGCGCACAACGTCCACGACGCCTTCAACATCTTCATGAAGACCGGCATCAACGAGGACGACCGCCTGTTCGAGGAACCCGCCGAATCGGTGGCCGGGGACTACCTGGAACTGCGCGCGGAGAAGGACTGCCTGGTAGCCGTGTCGTCCTGCCCGGGGCGCGGCAACCGTTTTCCGGAATGGCGGAACCGGCCGCTGCGGGTGGACGTGCTGGTGGAGGAGTGAAGGCCGGGCCGGATTGCCCTGAGCATCCGGCAGACAAAGCCCTCCCGCATCAACTGCCGCCCTTGGTTTCTACCCTTGGAAACGGGCGGATACGGATTCGTTGCGGGAGCCTCTCTGCTTCCAGACCCAACCCGACCGGATCGTGCGTGGGATCAGCCAGCTCGGCCAAACGATCCGTCATCCCGAGGATGAAGAGCACCGTCGCGTAGGTCCCCAAGGAGACGCCCGGATCGCCCTTCTCCACCTTGTTGAGGGTAGTGCGACTGATAAAGGCCCGCTCCGCCATGATCGCCGTGGGGATACGGCGCCGGCGACGCGCATCCCGGATGTCCGTACCCAGTTTCCTCAACACACGGCGGACGGGAATGGGCAGGGCTGCTTGTGATCTCGCAGGCATAACGTCCTTGTATCTGTACGCTGAAAGGCACAGCGTACATTATGCTGAACGTATAGCAACCAGCAAACTCGGATCGCACGGAGCAGTCGGCTGTTGAAGCGTCAACGAGGAGGTAGAGAAAGCGCGCCCGAAGGGAGTCGAACCCCTAACCTCCAGATCCGTAGTCTGGCGCTCTATCCAATTGAGCTACGGGCGCAAATTGTGGGGGAAACCTGACGGAAATTAATCACACTGACCGAGAAACCGCAATGCCCCTGGGCAAGCGACCGCATCCACGCCCGATTGCCGACCCATCGGACCCGACCGCGTTGTTGAAACCGTCGCCGGACTTGTATACCATACGGTTCAATAATTGATCGGATAAACACTTGCCATGGAAATGACCCACTACGCGACACGTGAAGACTTGGCCCAACTGGAAACCCGCGTCGTGGAGCGAATCGGCGCGCTGGAAAGCCGGCTGGTGCGGGACATGCGCGAATCGGAACAACGCGCCGCCGGCCGTGAATGGCGCATCCTCGGCATAGTAGTCAGCATCGCGGCCGTGATGGTGGCCGTCATGCGGTATTTCGGCTAGTCCCGGAACTCGTCCCAAACAGTTTGAGGTAAGGTGGCGGAGAGAGAGGGATTCGAACCCTCGGTACCCTTTTGGGGTACACACGCTTAGCAGGCGTGCGCCTTCGACCGCTCGGCCATCTCTCCGAAGCGGGTGGAGCCAGCACTATGGCACACGCACCCAACTCGGTCAAACTTTCGGGTTCCCAAAGGGGCCCCAGGGCGACCGAGTCCACCCCCGGCGCAGGACTCCCTGAAACCGCTCGATTTGACAACCCCGGACGGCGCCCTCTACATATGATGCATGGGCATGGACTGACAACGCCCTGACACGTGCCCGCACCCCTATACTTCGACCGGATCCCGGAACCACCCAACCCATGCCCGAAATCCGAACACGTTTCGCTCCCAGCCCTACCGGCTACCTGCACATCGGCGGCGCGCGCACCGCGCTGTTCAACTACCTCTACGCTCGGCATTGCGGCGGGAAGTTCGTTCTCCGCATCGAGGACACGGACCGCCAGCGCTCGACGCCGGAGGCCATCGACGCGATCCTGCGGAGCATGGAGTGGCTGGAGTTGGAGTGGGACGAGGGGCCGTTCTATCAGACGGAGCGGATGGACCTCTACCAGGAGCGGCTCCGGTCGCTCTTGAGCGCGGGGGACGCCTATCCTTGCGTGTGCACACCGGAGACCCTGGATGCCAAGCGGCAGGCGGCGATGGCCGAGAAGCGCAAGCCGATGTACGACGGCACGTGCCGGCCCGCGGAGCGGGCGGCGGTGCCGTTGCCGGAGGGGGTTCCCTTCACCGTCCGGTTCCGCTCGCCGGAGAGCGGCGCCACGGTGGTGGACGACAAGGTCAAGGGGCGGGTGGAGTTCGACAACGCGGAGTTGGACGACCTGATCCTGGCGCGCTCGGATGGGAGTCCGACGTACAACTTCTGCGTGGTGTGCGACGACATCGACATGGGAATCACCCACATTGTCCGCGGCGACGACCACCTGTCCAACACGCCGCGGCAGATGCAGCTCTATTGGGCGCTGGGGGCGGAGCCGCCGGTGTTCGCCCACGTGCCGCTGATCCTCGGGGAGGACAAGAAGCGGCTCAGCAAGCGCCACGGCGCCACCTCGGTGATGGCGTACCGGGACATGGGCTACTTCCCCGAGGCGCTGAACAACTACCTGGTGCGGCTGGGCTGGTCGCATGGCGACCAGGAGATCTTCGACGCCCAAGAGCTGGTGGAGAAGTTCGACATCGACGCGGTGGGCAAATCCTCGGCGGTGTTCAATCCGGAGAAGCTCCTGTGGCTCAACGCCCACTACCTCAAGGGCCGGCCGCTTCCCCAACTTGCCGAGGAGGTGGCCCCCTACCTCGCGGCCAAGGGCTACGCGCCGCCCGAGGACCGCGTGTGGCTGGAGAAGATGGTGGACACCCTGCGGGAACGGGCCAAGTCACTGGTGGAACTGGTGGACATGGCCCACTACTTCCTCACGGAATCGGTCGACATCGACGACAAGGCGGGGCGCAAGCACCTGGTTCCCGAGGCCAAGAACCTGCTCCAGGAAGTGTCCGTCAAGCTCGGCAACCTGGCCGACTTCAACGAGGCGGGCATCGAAGGAGTGTTCGGCGACGTGATCGCGGAGCGGGGCATCAAGCTGGGCAAGGTGGCCCAGCCGGTGCGGGTGGCGCTCACCGGCTCCACCGTGAGCCCGGGGATCTACGAAGTCATCGACGTGCTCGGGCGGGACGTGACCCTCGCGCGGCTCGCCGCGGGTGTCCGCTACATCGATGCCCACCCTTCAACCCAAGGCTGAGCGAACCCTCAAGCGCCGCGCCGGCGCACCCTCTCATGGTTCAGCACGTAGAGGCCGCCGCCGCACACCAGCGCCATCCCGGCGTAGGTCACCGCGTCCGGCCAGTGGCCGAAGAACAGCACACCCCAGAACACCGACATGGGCAGCGCCACGTACTCGAACGGCGCCAGCGCCGCGGGCACCGACACGCGGTATCCTTGCGACATGAGGTAGCTGGCGACTCCGTTCAAGGCGCCGATGCCGAGGAACAGCGCGCCGTCCGCGAACGGCGGGACCGTCCAGGCGCGCAGCAGGAACGCAAGGCTTGAACCGTCCTCGGGAGAGAACCGCCCGTCTCCCGCCACGAGGCCCATGGTGACGCTCGCGGCGACAAAGCCCACCTGGGCGTAGAAGGAGATGGTGGAGGCGCGCTCGGTGGTCCCGAGGCGGCGGGTCATGATCTGCATGACCGCATAGCAACAGGCGGCGCCCAGGGGAAACAGCGCCACCAACTGCAAGGTCCCCCCGCCGGGCCGAAGCATCAGGACGACACCCAGGAGGCCGACACACACCGCGGCCCAGCGGCGCCCCCCCACCGCCTCGCGCAACACGAGCGCGGTCAGCCCGGTGATCAGCACCGGCGCGATGAAGAAGATCGACGTGGCCTCGGCGATGGTCATGGCGGCGAGGCCGAGAAAAAACGTGCTGTTGGCCGTGACCAGAAGGGTGGAACGGGCCAGGTGCAGGCCGACGCGGCCAGTGCGCCACAACCTGAGGCCGCCTTCCAGACGCATGGCGCACAGGGTCACCGCCACCGCGCTGGTCGCCCGCACCAGCACGATCTCGTGCAGCGGATATTCCCCGCTCAGCCACTTGATGGTGGCATCCTGGAGGATGAAGATGGTGACCGCGCTGACGACGCAGGCGATCCCGAGCATGCGTTGGTCCATGGCCCCTGTAGCTGTCCCCGGATCCCCACCACCTTGACGCCCGAGGCGGTTTAATTTATCCTTGGAGGTTGTTGAGGAGTCGGCTAATTGGTAAGCCACCTGACTCTGGATCAGGCGATTGTAGGTTCGAGTCCTACCTCCTCAGCCACGGTCCCATCGTCTAGCGGTTAGGACGCTGGCCTCTCACGCCAGAAACACGGGTTCGAGTCCCGTTGGGATCACCACCCCACAATCTTCCCACATTCACGCGACACGACGGCACCGGCGCCGATTCCCACGTCTTCCGTGACGCAGGGATCTACCGAACCGGTTTGCCGAAGTAGCCCGGACCCGAGACGCCTTCCACGGCCGGCCAGGGGTCCGCCGGGTCGCCTGCGCTGGTGAATTGCGCGGCAAGGGTGGCGTGGGGCTCGGGCAGCTCCACCACCTTGGCGCCGCCCCAGAGGCCGTCGAGGTCGTAGAAGCCGCGCACGGGCTGGTAGAAGACGTGCACGAGGACGTCGGAGAAGTCCATGAGCACCCATTGGCCCCGGGTGACGCCTTCACTGGAGAGCGGGCGCACGCCCTGGACGCGGCCGTCCTCCCTGATGCCTTCGGCGATGCTCTGGACGTGCCGGTCGGAACGACCGGAACAGATGAGAAAGTACTCGGCGATGGTAGTGAGCTCGCCGACTTCCAGCAAGACGAGGTCCTGGGCCTTCTTGTCGAGTGCCAGGCCGCAGAGCAGCAGGGCCTTGTCTTTGGCGTCGCGCGTCGGACTATCGGACACTAGCACTCCGGCGACTCGCTGTAGAGGTGGTGTTTTTCCACGTAGAGTTGCACTTCTTCGGGAACCAGGTAACGGATCGATTTCCTCTTTCCCAGCAGCTCCCGGATGGCCGACGCGGACACGGACAGATCCGTCAGTCGCGTGAACCGGATCTCCTTGCCGAATTCGTTCCGGAAGCCGGATCGGACCGGATCATAGCAAAACGCCTGCCGTACGACAACGGGAATCCGCTCGTAGGGAAGCGCATCGCCGGCGCCGGGCCGGGAGGTGACGATGACGTGGGTGAGGGCCAGAAGCTCGCGCCAGTCCTTCCAGGAACCGATGAGCAGAAAGGCGTCGAGGCCGAGGATCAGGTACAGGTCGTCCTCCGGCGCCAGCCTTCCCGAGAAGTGGCGCACGGTGTCAATGGAAAACGAGGCGCCCGAGCGGACCACCTCCACGTCGGAAGCGCACAGGCCCGGGTTGTCCGCCACCGCGAGCCGCACCATCTCCAGGCGGTGGTGCGGCGGCGCACCGGGCTCGGTGCTCCGGTGCGGCGGGACGCCGCAGGGTACGAAACAGACCTTGTCCAGCGCGTACGCGTCCCGCACCTCCTCCGCGCTCCCCAGGTGGCCGAAGTGGATGGGATCGAAGGTGCCGCCGAACAGGCCGAGTCTCATGGAATCAGGTGCGCACCTGTCCGTCGCCGTAGACGAAGAACTTGGTGCTGGTCAGCTCTTCCAGGCCCATGGGGCCGAAGGCGTGGATCTTGCTCGTGCTGATGCCGATCTCGGCGCCGAGACCCAGCTCGCCGCCGTCGTTGAAGCGCGTGGAGGCGTTCACCAGGACGGCCGAGGAGTTGACCCGGGCGACGAAGGCCTCGGCCTTGGCGCGGTCGGCGGTGACGATGGTCTCGGTGTGGTCCGAGCCGTACTTGCGGATGTGCTCGATGGCTTCCTCCATGTTCGCCACCACCCGAACCGCCAGCACCAGGTCCAGGTACTCCTCGTGCCAGTCCTCCTCGCTGGCCGGCGCCACGCCGTCCAGCAACGCGCGGGTCTTGTCGCAGCCGCGTATCTCCACACCGCTCCCCCGGAGCTCGCCGAGGACCTCGGGCAAGAACCGCGGCGCCGCCGCCTCGTGCACCAGCAGGGTCTCCATGGCGTTGCACACGGACGGGCGCTGCACCTTGGCGTTGAGAACGATGCGCTCCGCCATGTCCAGGTCGGCATCGTCGTCGACGTAGACGTGGCACACGCCCTTGTAGTGCTTGACCACGGGCACGCGGGAGTTGGCCGCGACGAAGCGGATCAGCTCCTCGCCGCCGCGGGGAATGATCAGGTCGACGTATTCCTCGAGCTTGAGCAGTTCGTGGACCATGGCCCGGTCGGTGGACTCCACCACCAGCACCGCATCCTGCGGCGCCCCCACGCGCGCGCACGCGCGCCGCAGCACCTCGCCGATGGCCTGGTTCGAGAACTTCGCCTCGCGGCCGCCCTTGAGGATGACGGCGTTGCCCGACTTGATGCACAGGGAGGCGGCGTCCGCGGTGACGTTGGGCCGGGCCTCGTAGATGATGGTGATGACCCCCAGCGGGATGCGCATGCGCCCCACCTCGAGGCCGTTGGGGCGCGTCCACCTGCGCGTGACCTCCCGCACCGGATCCGGCAACGCCACGATGTCGCGGATGCCCGCGGCCATGGCCGCCACCCGCTTGGGATCGAGCGTGAGCCGGTCGATGACCGCCTTGGAGAGCCCCTGCCCTTCGGCCTGTTCCAGGTCCTTGGCGTTCTCGACCCGGAGGAAGTCCTGTTGCTCCTCGATGCCGTCGGCCATGGCGAGAAGGGCCTGGTTTTTCAGATCCGTGGAAAGGTCGGCCAAGGCGTTGGCCGCTTCCCTGGCCCGCCGGCCGATGTTCCGTGCTTCCTCGGCAACTCCCATGGCGACTCCCCTTCCCCTCTCTCTACAATAGCACGAGATCGTCCCGGTGGATGATCTCGTCGTAGGCCTTGTAACCCAGGATACTCGCGATCTTGCCCGAGTGGGAACCCTTGATCTGCCGCAACTCCCGGGCGCTGTAGTTCACCAGGCCGCGGGCGAACTCACGGCCGCTGTCGTCTACGCAACTCACGCAGGCGCCGGCGCCGAAGGAGCCCTTGATGTCTCTCACCCCCGAGGGCAGCAGACTCTTGCCCTTGGCCGTCACCGCCGCCAGGGCGCCGTTGTCCACCATCACCTGGCCCGAGGGCTTGAGGTTGTGGAGGATCCAGTGCTTGCGGCTGGTGAGGCGGTTCTCCTCGGGCAGCACCAGCGTGCCCGACTCGCGGCTGCCGTCGAAGAGTCCCAACAGCACCTCCCGCTCGCGGCCGTTGGCGATGACGGTGGGGATACCGGCCTGGCTCGCCTGCTCCGCCGCGCACAGCTTCGAGAACATGCCTCCGCGGCCCAGCTCGGACGGCGCGGTGTCCCGGGCCGCCTTCTTGGCCGCGGCCAGGTCGCTCACCACCGGAATGATCCGCGCGTCCGGACTCGACCTGGGATCGCGGTCGAACACCCCGTCCACGTCACTCAGGATCACCAGCAGGTCCATCTCCATGAGCGTGGCTACCAAGGCCGAGAGCTGGTCGTTGTCGCCGAACTTCACCTCGTCCACCGCCACCGTGTCGTTCTCGTTGACGATGGGGATGATGTTCCAGTCCAGCAGCGTCTTGAGCGTGTGCTTGGCGTTGAGGTAGCGCTGGCGGTTGGCCAGGTCCTCGTGGGTCAGAAGCACCTGCGCCACGTGCTTCCCGTGACCGCCGAAGGAGTTCTCGTACAGCGCCATGAGCCGGATCTGGCCCACGGCGGCCAGCGCCTGCTCCTGGGGCAGGTCCCGCGGGCGCTTGGCGAGTCCCAGCCGGCTCAGGCCCGAGGCGATGGCGCCCGAGCTCACCACCACGAGCTTCTTGTCCTGGTCGTGCAGCGCCGCCAGCTCGCGTACCAGCCGCCCGATGCGGCGCGCGTGCAGGCCGCGCTCGGAGGACAGGATGCGGCTGCCGATCTTCACCACCACCCGCTTGGCGCGGTGCACGTATTTGCGTCTCAGGTCAGCCATGAACTTCCAGGTGCGTTGCCGATTTTCCCCTGCCCGCGGACGCCGCGCGTCTTTCGGCAAGGTCTTCAACGATCATCTGTTTGAGCCGCGCCAGCCCCTCGCCCGTCACCGCGGAGATGGCGCAGAAGCGGTAGCCCCGGCCGCCGAAGAACGCTTCGAGGTCCGCCACCATGCTCCGGTCCGGCAGGAGGTCCACCTTGTTCGCCGCCACGATCTGGGGCTTGTGCGACAGCTCCTCGTCGAACAGCGCCAACTCGCGGTTCACCGTCTCGAAGTCCGCCCGGGGATCGCACTCGCCGAGTTGGAAGACATCGAGCACGTGCACCAGCACGCCGGTGCGGGTCACGTGCTTGAGAAAGCGATGGCCCAGGCCCTCGCCCCGATGGGCGCCCTCGATGAGGCCGGGAATGTCCGCCATCACGAAGCTCAGGTCGCCGTGGGCCACCACGCCCAGGTTGGGCACCAGCGTGGTGAAGGGATAGTCGGCGATCTTGGGACGCGCCGCGGAGACGGCCGAGATCAGGGTCGACTTGCCCGCGTTGGGCAGCCCGATAAGCCCCACGTCCGCCAGCAGCCGCAACTCCAGCCGAAGCTCCCGCTCTTCTCCCGGATCACCCGGCTCCGCGAACCGCGGCGCCTGCCGCGTGGCGCTGGCGAAGCGGCTGTTGCCCTTGCCGCCCTTGCCCCCGTGTGCCAGCACCGCCTCGCCCGAGGGGGTATCGATATCGGCTATCAACTCGCCCGTCGCCGCGTCGCGGATCAGGGTTCCCACCGGCACCCGGATCACCCGGTCCTCGCCCTTCTTGCCGTGCTGGTCCTTGCCGCGCCCGTGCTGTCCCCGGTTGCCGCGATACAACCTCTGGTAGCGCAGATCGAGGAGCGTGGTCAGGTGCGCATCCCCCGTCACGCGGACGTGCCCGCCGTCGCCGCCATCGCCGCCGTCCGGGCCACCCTTGGGGACATACTTCTCACGGCGAAAGCTGACGCAGCCGCGGCCGCCGTCCCCGGCCTTCACCGTGATCTCGACCTCGTCGACGAACTTCATGATTCAGTGGGTCTTCGGTGTGTCCGCGCAACCGCCTTGAGCGTCCCGCGATACCGGTTCTGACAAAATGGGTGTGGAATGTAGTGTGGAATGGATGGGAACGCGGCGGGGCCGCGATGTTTCAAGGGTCGGAAGACAGGATACCCGGGCGCCGGCGCATTCGTGCCGGCGCGGCGTTCAGGCGGGAAGGATGGCCACCCGCTTGCGCGACCGGCCCCAGCGCTGGTACTCCACCGTGCCCTCGACCAGGGCGAACAGCGTGTAGTCGCGCCCCATGCCGACGTTCTTGCCCGGATGGATCTTCGTGCCCAGTTGGCGCACCAGGATGTTTCCCGCCTTGACGTGCTGTCCGCCGTAGCGCTTGACCCCGCGCCTCTGTCCCTGACTGTCGCGACCGTTGCGCGAGCTTCCGCCTGATTTCTTGTGCGCCATCGGTTCTTCCGCCTTACGCCTGGATTTCGACGATTCTCAGGGTGGTGTGCATCTGGCGGTGGCCCTGCTTGCGGCTGTAGCCCTTCCGCCGCTTCTTCTTGAAGACGATGATCTTCTTGTCGAGCCCCTGCTCGACGATCTCCGCCGTCACCTGGGCCTGCTCCACCAGCGGCGTGCCAACCCTGGCCTCTTCGTCGCCGTCGCCGCTGACCAGCAACACCTCGTCCAGGGTCACCGTGGCGCCGACATCACCGCCCAGACGCTCCACGTTTACCAACTCGCCCTCGGCGATCCGGTACTGCTTCCCACCCGTCTTTACAACTGCATAACGTCCCATGGTTGCGTGACTTTTTAATGGAGAAGGGCGTGAAAGTCAAACGCCCTTGACGTCCAGCAGCCGGAGTTCCATGGCGGAGGTGCCCTGCCACTCGTTCTCCCGGAGGCGATAGGCAATATCCACGTGGTCGTTCACTTGCGCGCGGAGGTCCCCGGGAGGTCCGAAGGCCACCGCCGTCACCGTGTGGTCCTTGTGCCGCAGCCGGAAACGCGCAACCCTGTTGAAGTTCCGGCGCTCGCAGACCTCGACATCGCGGGTCTGGAAGACCGGCTCGGGATTCCCCACTCCGAAGGGGCCCAGGAGCCGCATCTGCCGCACCAGCCCGAGGCTCAGTTGCGCGAAGTCCACTTCCGTGTCCACGTCGAGATACGGCAGCAGGTCTTCTTCGTCGAGCACCTCCCGGGCCACCTCTTCGAAACGCTCGGCGAAGGGCGCGAGGTTTTCCTCCCGGATGCTCAGGCCGGCGGCGTATTCATGGCCGCCGAAACGCGGCAGCAGGTCCGCGCACCGCCGCATGGCCTGCACCATGTGGAACCCGCGGATGCTCCTGCCCGAGCCCTTCCCTTCTTCACCCTCGAACCCGATGACGATGGTCGGCCGGTGGAACCGCTCGACGATGCGCGAGGCCACGATGCCGAGCACTCCGGGGTGCCAGCCCTGGCTCCCCACCACGATGGACCATCGGTCCTGTAGCCTTTGGTCCTCGATCCGCGCCAGCGCCTCGTCCAGCACCTGCGCCTCTGTCTCCCGCCGTTCCCGGTTGTTCGCGTCGAGCTCCCGGGCGATGGCGTCCGCGGTCTCGCGCGAATCGGTGGTGAGCATCTCCACCACCTTGACCGCCGCGTCCATGCGCCCGGCGGCGTTGATGCGCGGGCCGAGCTGGAAGGCGACGGTGCCCGCCTCCACGGCTCCGGGCGCCACTCCCACCACCTCCTTCAGCGCGGCGATGCCGGGGCGGGCCGAGCTGCCCAGCTCCACCAGCCCCCGGCGCGTCAGCACCCGGTTGGCGCCGCGCAGCGGCACCATGTCGGCGATGGTGCCGAGGGTGACGATGTCCAGGTGGCGGCGGATGTCGGGCACGTTGTCGGGCTCGAACCAGCCGGCGTCCCGCAGGTTGGCGCGCAGGCCGATGACCAGGTAGAAGGCCAGCCCCGCCGCGCACAGGCCCTTGTCCGGAAAGGCACAGTCGGGGCGCTGGGGATTGATGATGGCCGCCGCGGCCTCCGGCAGCCGCTCCGGCAACTGGTGGTGGTCGACGATGACCACGTCCATGCCGAGGTCCCGGGCCAGGGCCACTTCGTCGGCGTTGGAGATGCCGCAGTCCACCGTGATGATGAGGGAGACGTCCTGGGAGCGCAGGTGCTCGATCCCCTGGCGGCTCATGCCGTAGCCCTCGTCGATGCGGTGCGGGATGTAGAACAGCGGCGCGCCGCCGATCTCGCGCAGGAACGACACCAACACAGCGGCGCCGGTGGTGCCGTCGACGTCGTAGTCGCCCCAGATGCAGACGCGCTCGCCGTCGCGCAACGCGCGCGCGATGCGGCGGACGGCGTCTTCCATCCCCGCCAGGAGGTGTGGCGACGGCAGGTCGGTGTTCAGGCTGGACGAGAGGAAACGGCGCGCGCCGTCCGCATCGGCGAAGCCGCGCTGCGCCAGGATACGGGCAAGAAGGGATGGGAGCTTGAGTTCTCGGGAAAGTGCCGCGGCCGCGGCTTCATCGGCTTCCTTGAGGATCCAGCGCTTGGGGGCGTCCTTCAACTTCAGGGGCTTGCGTTATCGCCTGCGGCTTCTCTCCAGCAGCAGGATGATCGGCGTGGCCACGAAAACGGTGGAGTACAGCCCGGCCAGGAAGCCGACAAAAAGGGTGTAGGCGAAGGGCCGGATGACCCCGCCGCCCAGGATCAGCAGGGCCGTCAACACCAGCAGCGACGTGATGGTGGTGAGGATGGTGCGCCCCAGCGTCTCGTTGATGCTGGTGTTGATGATGTTCTCCATGGAGTCGCGCCGCTTCTTGCGCATGTTCTCGCGGATGCGGTCGCAGATCACGACGGTATCGTTCACGGAGTAGCCGGCGATGGTCAGGAGCGCGGCGACGATGGGAAGATCGAACTCGAACCCGGCCACCACCAGCGCTCCCACGGTGATCAGGACGTCATGGATCAGGGCGACGATGGCGCCCAGCCCGAAGCGCAGCTCGAAGCGGATCCAGATGTACGCCCCCATCATGATGGTGGCGAAGATCACGGAAAGGATGCCCCGGCGCCGCAGATCGTCGCCCACCTTGGGGCCCACCGATTCCACCCGCAGCACTTCATACTTCCCGGCGCCGAACGACCGGTCCAGGACCGCGCGCACGTCCCTGCCCACGGTACCGATCTCCGTCTCCGACTTCTCCATGCGGATCAGGTACTCGTTGGTGCCGCCGCCGCCGAAGTCCTGCACCACTCCCCCAAGCGGCGACTGCTGCAACGCGTCACGGAGCTGGCCGATGGTGACCGCTTCGGGCAGCTTCACGTGCACCATGGTGCCGCCTTCGAAGTCGACGCCGAGGTTCGGCCCCTTGGTGAACAGCAACAGCACCACGCCGATGATCAGCACCGACGACAGCATGAAACCCCAACGGCGATAGTCCAGGAAGGGGATCCGGGTTCCCGGCTTGATGATTTCCATGTGGTCTTCTCAGTCCAATCCGTCGTGTCCAGCGCCGGGCTACACCGACAGCCGCACCAGGTTCCGCCGGGTGAGGCGATAGTCGTAGTAGATGCGGGTTCCGTACACCGCGGAGATCACGGTGGTCAGGATGCCCACGCACAGGGTCACGGCGAAACCGCGTACCGGGCCGGTGCCGAACTGGAACAGGATGACCCCGGCCAGGAAGGTTGTCACGTTCGAGTCGAGGATGGCCGGTATGGCGCGCTCGTAGCCCGTGTCGATGGCCGTGCGCGGCGGCTTTCCGTTGCGCACTTCCTCGCGGATTCGCTCGTTGATGAGCACGTTGGCGTCCACGGCCATGCCCATGGTCAGGATGATGCCGGCGATGCCGGGCAGGGTCAGGACCGCCTCGAAGCCCGCGAGGATCGCCATCATGAAGAAGATGTTCAGCACCAGCGCCACGTCCGCCAAGAGACCCGCGCCGCGGTAGTACGCCACCATGAAGACCAGCACCAGGATGCTGCCGAGGATGAAGGAGACGATGCCCTGCCGGACCGAATCCCGCCCCAGCGACGGCCCGACCGTGCGTTCTTCGAGAATCTGCACCGGCGCCGGCAGTGCGCCCGCGCGCAGCACGATGGCCAGATCCCGCGCCTCCTGGAAATCGAAGCTGCCGGTGATGGAGGCCACCCCGCCGGAGATGCGCTCGCGGATCTGGGGCGCGGAGTAGACCCGGCCGTCCAGGACGATGGCGAGCAGGCGGCCGACGTTCTCCGCGGTCAGGCGGTCGAAGGCGGTGCTGCCCACGGAGTTCAGCGCCAGCTCGACGTAGAGCCCCTCGAGCGTGTCGCCCCGGCGCACGTTGGCGTCCGCGATGGCCTCGCCGGTCATCAGGGTGCGCGCCTCCAGCAGGTAGGGGACCCTCTCGCGCCGCACCGACGAATCCGAGCCCTCATAGCCGTAGAGCACCTCGCGGCCCGGCGGCGGCCCGGAGCGCACCGCCTGCTCCACGTCCCCGCGCTCGTCCACGAGCTTGAACTCCAGCAGCGCGGTCTTGCCGATGAGCGCCTTGGCCCGTTCCGGGTCCTGGATTCCCGGCAGTTGCACGAGCACGTCCCGCTGCCCCTGGCGCTGGATGGTGGGCTCGGTCACGCCGAACTGGTCGATGCGGTTGCGGATGGTCTCCAGGGTCTGGTCCACCGCGAAGTCATGGATGCTGGACAGCTCCCTCGCGGTAAACACCGCGCGCAGCTCGGCTCCCTCCGGACTGGTGCCGGAGTCGGTCACCTCCAGTACCGGATACTCGGTGGACAGCAGGTCCCGGATGCGATCCATGTTGGCGGGCGAGGCCTGGACGGCGAGTTCCCCGGCGGCGCCGACCTCGATGGCGGTGAAGGCGATGTTGCGCTCGCGCAACTCGTCGCGGAGACCGCTGCGCACCCGGCGCATGCGGTTCTCCACCGCTTTCTCCACCCCCACCTCCAGCACCAGGTGCGACCCGCCCTGAAGGTCCAACCCGAGGCGGATCCCGGTCTGGGGCAGGAACCCCAGACCCTGTACGAAGCTGGGTGAGAGGTACACCCCGGCCGCCAGCAGGCAGACCGCCAGCAGGACCAGACGAATGGCTAGACTTTGACGCATGCTTGTTTCCCCAACCGGAGTTCGCCGCAACCGCCGCCCGCTACTTGCCCTTGGCTTCCTTGGCCCCGGTGGTCTTCTCTGCTCTGAAGAGCTGGGCGATATAGCCCCGGCCCACCTTGATCTTGACGTTGGGCGCCACTTCCAGCGTGATCTCGGTTTCGGTAATCCCGAGGATCTTGCCGAACACCCCGCCCGTGGTCATGACCTCGTCGTTGCGCTTGAGTTGCGCCAGCATGTTGCGGTGATCTTTCGCCTTGCGCTGCTGCGGCCGGATCAGGAGGAAGTAGAAGACCGCGAAGATCAGCACGAGGGGCAACATGCTGATGAATGTGCTCGGGCCGCCTCCGGCCTGCGCATAGGCTACGTCCCACATGTTCTCCTCCGAAGTTTCTTTGTACGATGCGATTGCCGGCCATCACGCGGGCCGACCATGCCGCTACGCCGCGGGCTCGGGCAGTTCCCATATGCCGCCCGCGACGCTCTCCAGACTCACTTGGCCCCGAATGGCCCCGCGCAACTCCGCCATTAACCGCTGGTAATAGCAGACGTTGTGCAGCGTGTTCAGATAGGCCGCAAGGATTTCGCCGGCCACGTACAGGTGGCGAAGATAAGCACGCGAAAAATGCCGGCAACCGTAGCACGGGCAGCTTTCGTCCACGGGACGCGGATCCCGCGCGAAGGCCGCGTTCTTGATGCTGAGCTTTCCGGTGGCGGTGTATAACGTGCCGTTCCTGGCATTCCTCGTCGGCAGAACGCAATCGAACAGATCATAGCCGGAGCGGACCCCGTGAATCAAGTCTTCGGGCTTGCCGAGGCCCATGAGGTAGCGCGGCCGGTCCTCGGGCATGCGCGCCGCGGTGAAGCCGCCGATCTCCGCCAGCAGCGCCGGCCCTTCGCCGATGCCCATGCCGCCGGCGGCGTAGCCGTCGAACGGAAGGTCGCCAAGCCGCGCCGCGCAGTCCTCGCGCAGGTCCTTGAACACCCCGCCCTGGACGATCCCGAAGAGAGCGCAGTCCGGATTGCGCGGCGCCTCCAGCGAGCGCCGCGCCCAGCGCACGGTGCGGTCGGTGGAGGCCTTCACGTACTCCCGGCTCGCCGGGTACGGGATGCACTCGTCCAGCACCATGGCCACGTCCACCCCCAGCGCCTGCTGGATACCCACCACCTTCTCCGGCGTCAGAAAGTACGACGAGCCGTCCAGGTGGGAACGGAACGACACCCCCTCCTCGGTGAGCTTGCGCATGGCCGCCAAACTCAACACCTGGTAGCCGCCACTGTCGGTCAGGATCGGCCCGTCCCAGCCCATGAACGCGTGCAGCCCGCCCAGGTCCCGGATCAGCTCCTCCCCCGGGCGGATGAACAGGTGGTAGGTGTTGCACAGGATGATCTGGCTCGACACCTCCCGGAGGTCCCGAGGGGAGAGGGCCTTGACCGTGCCGCGGGTGCCGACGGGCATGAAGGCGGGCGTCTCCACCACGCCGTGGGCGGTCTCGAGGAGGCCGGTGCGGGCGCGGCCGTGGGGGTGAGTGTGAGTGACGGTGAATTGCATGGTGTCATGAAGCGGACGTGAAAGCCGGCCGCGCCGCTTCTACAGAATCAGCATGGCGTCGCCGTAGCTGTAAAACCGGTAGCCCTCGGCAACGGCCTCGGCGTAGGCGCGGCGCACCAGATCCAGCCCCGCGAGCGCGGCCACCATGGCCAGGGGCGTGGAGCGCGGCAGGTGGAAGTTGGTGACGAGGGCGTCGATGGCGCGGAAGCGGTAGCCGGCGGTGATGAACAGGCGCGTGATGCCGGCGTCGGCCGCCACCCCGCCCTTGCGCGCGACGACGCTCTCCAGTGTGCGCGTGCTGGTGGAGCCCACCGCCACGACGCGCTTTCCTTCCGTCGTGGCCCGGCGGATACGCCGGGCCGCGCTCTCGCTCAACGTGTACCACTCGCCGTCCATGCGGTGGTCCTCCACCACGGTGTCGCGCACCGGACGGAACGTGCCCAGGCCCACGTGCAGGGTCACGGTCACGTTGTCGATACCGCCGGCGGCCAGTTCGTCCAACAACTCACGTGTGAAGTGAAGTCCGGCGGTGGGCGCCGCCACGGAGCCCGGCGCGGCGGCGTAAACGGTCTGGTAGCTCTCCCGGTCGCTCTCCTCCACGCACCGCAGCCGTTCGATGTAGTGCGGCAGGGGCGGCGCGCCGATCTCTTCGAGCATCTCGTGGAACCCGCCGGGGTGCTCGAAGCGGAGGCCGTAGCGGCCCGCGCCGAGATCGCCGAGCACGGTGGCCTCGACCTTGTCGGAGAACACGATGCGGCTCCCGAGCCGTGGCTTCTTGGATGCGTCCACGAGAGCGAGCCAGAGCCCCTGCTCCGCGTCGAACGCCTCCACCAGGAGCACCGTCGCGCGTCCGCCGCTGTCCTTGCGCCCTTCCAGGCGCGCCGGGATCACCTTGGAGTCGTTGAGCACCAGCAGGTCGCCCGGCGAAAGGAACTCGCCGAGGGCCGCGAAACGGGAATGGGTGAGGGCGCCCGAGCGGCGATCCACCACCATGAGGCGCGCGGACACGCGGTCCTCGGCCGGGTAGGCGGAGATCAGCGACTCGGGAAGATCATAGGCCAGTTCTTCCAGCAGCATGGCGTCAAGAGACTGTGCGTTCGAGCCCTTCGACTTCGAAGGGTTCAGGGCGAACGGTAGGGACTTTACAAGGCCGTTACCGGGACAGCCCCTCCGGGCGGCCGGCCCGGTCAAAGCCGCCCGGCCGCCCGAGTCCGTGCCTCATGGATCAGGTGTCGTCCTCGGAGGCCTTCTTCAGGAACGGCGTCAGCAGGTCGATGGGCACCGGGAAAATGGTGGTGGAATTCTTGTCGCCGGCCACTTCCTGGAGAGTCTGCAGGAAGCGGAGCTGCATGGCCATGGGCTCCTTGGCGATCACGGCGGCGGCTTCCTGAAGTTTCTGGGAGGCCTGGAACTCGCCGTCGGCCAGGATGATCTTGGCGCGCCGCTCGCGCTCGGCCTCGGCCTGCCGGGCCATGGCGCGCTGCATCTCCTCGGGAAGGTCGATGTGCTTCATCTCGGTCAGGACGACCTTGATCCCCCACGGGTCCGTGTGCTCGTCGAGGATCCGCTGGAGGTCGGCGTTGATGCGCTCCCGGTCCGACAGGAGCTGGTCCAGTTCCGCCTGGCCGCAGATGCTCCGGAGCGTCACCTGGGCCAGTTGCGAGGTGGCGAACAGGTAGTTGGCCACCTCCCGGATGGCGCGGTTGGGGTCGAGCACCCGGAAATAGATCACCGCGTTGACCTTCACCGACACGTTGTCGCGCGTGATAACGTCCTGCGAGGGGACGTCCATGGTCACGGTCCTGAGCTCTATCCGTTCCATCTTTTCGATGAAGGGGATCACGTAGATGAGCCCCGGGCCGCGGGAGGCCACCATCCGGCCCAGCCGGAAGATCACCCCGCGTTCGTATTCCTTGAGGATCTTGATGCCGCTGACGGCCAACCCGAGCACGATGATCAGCACGATCGCTATGGGTCCGAAATCCAGCATGCGTGTCTCCTGCGCGGCCGCGGCCGACTCCATGGGCGCGCGGCCCCGGTCAGCTCTCCACGGCGCGTTTGACCTTGAGTACCATCCCGTCGTGACCGACGACCTCGATCCTGTCGCCGGGCTCCAACCGCTCCGCCCCTTCCGCCCTCCACACCTCACCGTGCACGAAAACCCGGCCCTTCAGGTCCAGCCGTTCGCGCACCTCGCCGACCTCGCCCACGAGCCCTTCATAGCCCAGGGTGGCCTTGCGCCGCTGGGACTTGACCACGAGGAAGGTCACCACCAGCACCGCCGCGCTCAGGGTGCCCACCGCCGCCAGCACAATGCCCGGGTCCACGGTGAGGTCGGATCCCTCGACGTCGAACAACAGCAGCGAGCCCAGCCCCAGGGACACCACTCCACTGATGCCCAAAAGCCCGAAACTGGGCAGGAATGCCTCCGCCACCAGGAGACACAGGCCGAGGCCGATGAGCAGCAGCCCGGCGTAGTTGATGGGCAACACCTGCAGGGACGCCAGCGCCAGCAGCAGCGCGATGCCGCCGGCGATGCCCGGGAACAGCGCGCCGGGATTGGAGAACTCCATGTACAGGCCCAGGATCCCGGCCATCATCAGCAGGTAGGCGATGTTGGGGTCCGCCAGGACGTTGAGGACCTTGAGCTTGAGGCCCATCTCGAAGCGCAGCACGGAGACGCCGTCGAAGTCCAGGGTGCGCTTGGTGCCGACGACGTCCACCTCGCGCCCGTGGGCCTGCTTGAGCAGGTCGCTCACGTCCTGCGCGATGATGTCGATGACGCGCTTCTCCAGCGCTTCCTTGTCGGTGATGGAGATGCTCCGGCGCACCGCCTGGATGGCGAACTCGGTGTCGCGGCCGCGCTGCTGGGCGATGGCCTCGCTGAACGAGGCGGTGAAGTTCTCGATCTTCTCGCCCATCACGCCCTTGACTTCCTGTCCCCCGCCCGCCACCGGGTGGGCCGCGCCGATGTTGGTGCCGGGCGCCATGGCGGCGATGTTGGCGGCCAGGGTGATGAAGACCCCGGCCGATCCCGCGCCCGCGCCGCTCGGCGCCACGTAGACGATCACGGGCAGCGGCGCGCCGAGCATTTCCTTGACGATGGAGCGCGTGGAGGACAGCAGTCCGCCGGGGGTGTCGAGCTGGATGATCAGGGCGCGCGCGTTGCCCGCGTGTGCGCGCTGGATGCTTTCGCGGATGTAGTCGTTGACGGCCGGGTTGATGCCGCCGTTGATGACGATGAGGTTCACGTGGGAGCCGGTAGCGACTTGGCCCGTGGCGCCTCCCGCGCTCAGGGAGCCCAACCCCAGGGCCACGAGCAGCAGCGCGCACCAGAACCGGACCCCCGGCAGTGAGCGGGAACGCGTCACGTCAGACCGCCGTCCCGAGCTCGCGCAGGACGCTCTTGATGTCTTCCCAGACAAGTCGCTTTTCCCCCGGATTGCGCAACAGGTACGCCGGATGAAACGTCGGCATCAGCCGGATGCCATGGTAGTCGTGCCAGCGCCCGCGCATGCGCGAGATGGCCTCGGTGGAACGCAGCAGCGTCTGCGCCGCCGCCCTTCCCAGCGCGATGATCACCCGCGGCCGCACCAGCTCGATCTGCCGGATCAGGAACGGCTCGCACGCCGCGACCTCGTCCGGCTCGGGATCGCGATTGCGCGGCGGGCGGCACTTGACCACGTTGGCGATGTACACGTCCTCGCGCCGGAGCTTCATACCCTTGGTGATGATGTCGGTGAGCAACTGCCCCGCGCGCCCCACGAAGGGCTCGCCCTCGCGGTCCTCGTCCTCCCCCGGCCCCTCGCCGATGAACATGATGTCCGCGTCCGCTCGACCCACTCCGTAGACGATGCGCGTGCGCCCCTGCGACAGCTTGCAGCGTTGGCAGTCACCCAGGACGTCGCGAAGCTCCCGCAAGTCCGCGGCCGTCGCTACATCGCCGCCGGCTGTCGCTACATGCCCGCCGGCTGTGGCTGTGGCCGGGCCGCCGGGATGGTCCGCTTCGGCGCTTGTCCCCACGGGCATGAACGCTATCCCCGCCGCCTGTTGCTGTTCCAGACAACTCCGCAGCGAACTCGCCGCAACCGCCAACCGCTGCCGTAGCTCAAGCGTTTCCATGAATGTGGCATCCACCACCGTCTGATTTCTGTTTACGACAATACAGTGGGCATGGCAATGCTGTCGTGCACGCGTGCCAGAAACGTCATCCCCGGCTGAGCCGCTGGTTCAAACCCCGGCTCGGACAGAAAAGGGCACGAGGTCCCGAACGGTCATTCCCGCGAAACAGGCTGTGTCAAGACTCGGCTGGGGCGCGGAATTCGCAGCACGCCCCGAGTCGTGATTCCGGGGGAAACAGGGTGTGTCAGAACACCCGTTGGCCACGGACCGGCACCGCCACCCCGAGTCGTCATCTTCGCCGAAGCGCCTGTGTCAAAACTCGTGAGGCATCGCCCTACGGGATCGTCATTCCCGCGGAAGCGGGAATCCAGGGGCGGTGGTGGGGCACTACAGCGGCGTTCCCCCGCCTCGCCACCCCTGGTTTCCGCTTCCGCGGGAATGACGTTCTGTTACGTAGTTGCCACGGGAGTCTTGACACAGCCTGTCCCGCGGGAACGACGGTTTCCGGGGGTTCGTGCCGACTCTAGTGTGGTGTCTCACAAACACGCTTATGAATCTGCGGGTCCTTTTGGCCGTCGGCTGCGTTACGTCACCTCGGGCCTTGACCCGGGGTCTTCCTCGCGTGGTAACGGCCACTGCTCGTCATCGCGCCTTGCCGACGACCAAAATGCCCTCGCATATTCATAAGCGTATTTGTGAGACACCACACTAGCCCTCTCCCAGCAGCCCGCGCGCGGTGCCGCCGAGGATGGCATCGAGCTCGGCCGCGGGCCAGGGGCGCGCGCGCAGAGCCGCGAGCACGGCGCGGCTGGCGTCGCGCACGTGGGGCTCGTCGGTGCCGTAGACGAGGCGGTTGGCGCCGAAGGTGTCACGAGCGCAGTCCAGTGCGGGGCCGGACAGGCTGACGGTGTCGAAGTAGCAGCTTTGGCGCAGGTACTCACCGGGCGGGCGCAGGCACTTCTCGTAGCGGCGGTAGCCGCGGTCGATGCGGTCCAGCACCATGCACAGGCTGCCGCCGCAGTGGGACCAGACGACGCGGACGTCGGGGCACTCTTCGAGCACGCCGCCCAGGGTGAGCTTGGTGGCGGCCATGGCGGTCTCGCCCAGGTAGCCCACGGCCAGGTATTCGCCGCGGTCGTCGGCGGGACCGTTCAGCGGAAACGTTGGATGCACCAGCACGAGCAGCTTGCGCCGCTGGGCCTCGCGCCAGAACTCGCACAACTCGGGGGCGTCGAGGGTGTGCTCGCCCACGGTGGTGGTGATGCCGGCGCCCACCGCTCCGAGCCCCATGGCCCGGTCCAACTCCTCCACGAGGTCCGTGGCGCGGCTCCACGGCAGCGCCGCGACGAAGCGGAAGCGGTCCGGGTACTCACGGCAGGCCTCGGCCAGGCCGTCGTTCACCCGACGCGCCAGGGCCACGTCCCCGTCGCCCGCCAAGCCGGTATTGAGGGCGCCGATGGACAGCACTTCGACGCCGACACCGGCCTCGTCCATGGTCCGCAGACGGTCGGCCAACGTCTCCCCTACGGGCGCGGACATGGTGTGACTGCCGCGGCAGGTGAGCGACAGCCCCCGCTCCGAGCCGGCGAGAGCGAACTCGGGCCGCGCCTTCAGCACCTCGTCGAAACACCCCTCGGGGTAGAGGTGCGCGTGCATGTCCACGATGGCGTCAGGCGCGATTCGGTGCTCGCTCATGACTGTGTCCCTCCGTAACGGAACGTCATTCCCGCGGAAGCGGGAATCCAGGGGTGGTGTGGCGGGAAAACGCCGCTGTAGTGCCCCTCCACTGCCCCTGGATTCCCGCTTCCGCGGGAATGACGTTGTGTAGGGTCTTTGCCTCGCGGGTTTTGACACAGTCTGGAAAGCGGGAATCCAAAAGGCGTGTGGCGGGGAAACACACCTACGCTGACGATCGCTCCGCCGCGTCCATCAACTCCAGCAGGTAGCCGGGCTTGAGCGGCAGGCGCGTCACCTCCACGCCGAGGGCGTCGGAAACCGCGTTGGCCAGGGCGGCGCCGGCGGCGGTGATGCCGCCCTCCCCCGCTCCCTTGACCCCCAGAGGGTTGTGCGGCGACGGAAAGTCCTCGGTGGAGATGAACTGCCCGCGGGGCACGTCCATGGCGGTGGGCAGCAGATAGTCCATGAAGCTCGTGGCCTGGGGCTGGCCGTCCTCGTCAAAGACGAACTCCTCCAGCAGCGCGCCGCCGATGCCTTGGGCCAGGCCGCCGGCCATCTGCCCCTCGACGATCATGGGATTGACCTTGCGGCCCACGTCCTCCATCACCAGGTAATCGAGGATCTCGACCGTGCCGGTCTCGCGGTCCACCTCCACCACCACCACGTGGACACCGTAGGGGAACGGCCGCTTGTCGGTGGCGAAGAAATCCTCCTCCGAGATGCCGGGCATGAAGCCCCGGGCCAGCGCCGGTCCGGGCAATGCCAGCCTCGCCAGGGCGGCGAAGTCGAGACTGCGTTCCGGCGCGCCCCGGACGCTGATGCGGCCGTCCGCCAGCACCAGATCGCCGGCGTCGATCTCCAGCTCCGCGGCGGCCAGCCGCAGAAGCTTCTCCTTGACCTTGCGGCACGCACCCACCGCCGCGCTCCCGGCCATGACCGTGGAGCGGCTGGCGTTGCTGCCGTTACCGTAGGGCACCTTGGCGGTGTCGCCGTGCACCACGCGCACGTCTTCGATGGCGACGGACATCTCGTCGGCGACGATCTGGCTCAGGGCGGTGGCGATGCCCTGCCCCACCGAGTTGATGCCGCTGTAGAGCACCACGCCGCCGTTGTTGCCGACCTCCACGCGGGCGTATTCCCACGGTCCGATGCCGCTGGTCTCCACGAAGCAGCCGATGCCCACGCCCATGGCCCGGCCTTCCGCGCGCGCTTCCTCACAGCGCCGTCGCAGATCCTCGTAGCCCATGTGGCTCAGAGCCGCTTCGAGTTGCCCCGGCAGGTCGCCGCTGTCGTAAACGTTGTAATGGTACGGGTTCCTGCCCAGGTCGTAGGGCATCTCCTCCGGGCGGATCATGTTGCGCCGCCGCAACTCCGCGGGATCGAGCCCGAGGCGATGGGCCGCCATGTCCACGAGCCGTTCGCGCACGAAGTTGGCCTCGTAGCGGCCGGGGCTCCGATAGGTGCCCACCGGGGTCTTGTTGGTGAGCACGCAATGGATCTGGCAGCGATAGTTCGGGATGCGCAGCGGCCCCTGCAACATGGCGGACGACGAGACGATGGGCACGCCGCCGTGGGTGCGCGTGTAACCACCCATGTCGAACAGGATCTCCGCGTCCATGGCCACCACCGTGCCGTCCTTGCGCAGCCCCAGGCGCACCCGGTAGGACTGCTGCCGCGAATGGTTGGTGGCCTTGAGGTGCTCCGAGCGATCCTCGATCCAGCACACGGGCAAACTAAAGTGCATGGCGGCAAAGGGGATCAGGAAGTCCTCGGGGTAGAACTCGCCGCGGGCGCCGAAGCCTCCTCCCACCGCCGGCTCGATGAAGTGGATGGCGCTCTGGGGCAATCCGCTCAGCTCCGAGAGGATGCGCCAGTTGGTGTGGGTCATCTTGGTGGGGCCCCACACCGTGAGCATGCCGCGGCTCTCGTCGTACTCCGCCACCAGGCCACGGGTTTCGAGCGGGACCGCGGCATGACGATTGGTCTCGAAAGCTTGCTCGACGATGAGGTCGCATTCGGCCAGCGCACGCGTCACGTCGCCCGTCTCCACCTGGAACCCGGCGGGCTCGTTTCCCGGCACCGCGTCGTGGAGCCGGGGCGCTTCCGGTCCCATGCCCGCGCGCGCGTCCGTCACCACCGGAAGCTCCTCGTAGGCCACCTCCACCAGCTCCAGCGCGTCCTCGGCGACGTAGCGGTCCTGGGCCACGACCACGGCCACGGGCTCGCCCACGTAGCGCACCCGGTCGGTGGCGATGGGGATCTGCTGCGAGCGTTCCAGACCGGGCAACTGGCCGGTGCGCATGGGGATGGTCTTGAGGCCCGGCATGTCCGCGGCCGTGAGCACGCCGACGACGCCGGGCAGCGCCAGCGCCGCCGTCGCGTCGATGGCGCCGAGGCGGGCGTGGGCGCGGCTGCTGCGCAGGATGGCCGCATGCACCATGCCCGGCCGGCGGATGTCACCGACGTACTTGCCGATGCCCCGAAGCAGCGGCACGTCTTCCCTGCGCTTCACGTTGGTACCGATGTACGCCATGGACCTTCCCGCCTATCGTTCCGAGAGCATTTCCGCCGCCTCGCGGATGGCCGTCACGATATTCCGGTACCCCGTGCAGCGGCACAGGTTGCCGCTGATCCACTCGCGGATCTCCGTCTCATCGGGGTGGGGATTCTCGCGCAGCAATGCCCGCGCGGTGAGCAGAATCCCCGGCGTGCAGAACCCGCACTGCAACCCGTGGCGCTCCTGGAACTTCTCCTGGAGCGGGTGCAGCGTCTCCGCGTCGGGCGCGAGGCCCTCCACCGTATCGATCCGCGCTCCGTCGGCCTGCACCGCGAACATGAGGCAGGAGCGCACGGGGTCGCCGTTCAGCAGCACCGTGCAGGCGCCGCACACGCCGTGCTCGCAGCCGACATGGGTGCCGGTAAGGCCGAGGTCGTCGCGAATGAAATCACTCAGCAGCTTGCGCGGCTCGGCTTCGCCGCTAAGCTCGGCGCCGTTGATCCGTAATGCGATCTTCCGTTTGCTCATGATTTTCCGTCGTGGCCCGGCAGCTCCGGCTCCGGAGACCTGATTTCGGAGACGTGACACGGCCCGGTTTGCAACTCACGCCCACAACAGCCGGTCCAACCATTCGTCCTTGGCTCAGCCATGCGACCGCCTCACCCCGGCTCCGACGCCGCGGCGCGCTGCGCCGCACGCGCCAGCGCGCGCCGGGCCAACGCGGCGCACGCGCGGCGGCGGTAGTCGGCGCTGGCGTGGATGTCGGAATCCTGCTCGACGCCTTCCACGGCGCGGCGCGCGGCCTCGCGGAAAAGCGCATCCGACGGCTTCTCTCCCAGCACCGTCGCCTCGGCGTCGTGGGCGCGGATGGGAGCGGAACCGGTGAGCGTCAGGCGCGCACCGCTCACCGCTCCTTCCCCGTCCAGCGTCACGAGCGCCGCCGCTCCCGCCAGCGCGAAGTCGCCGTACCGGCGGCTCACCTCCTGAAACGATGCGCCGGTTCTCGCGGCCACCGCCGGCACCCGCGCCTCCGCCAGCATCTCTCCGGGCTCCAGCACCGTGGCCATGGCGCCGAGAAAAAACTCCTCCGCGCTCACGGCGCGCTCGCCGCCGCTGCCCCGCAGCACGAGGTCCGCGCCCAGGGTCACCATGGCCACGGGCAGCTCCGCGGAGGGGAAGGCGTGGGCGAGGCTGCCGCCCACGGTGCCGCGGTTGCGTATCTGAACGTGGCCGATGTATCCGGCGGCCTCGCACAGCAACGGCCAGCCGGCGCCCACTCCCGGCGCACGTTCGAGCGCGCGCTGGCGCGTCATGGCGCCGATGCGCAACTCGCCTCCGTCCACCGAGAGGAAATCCAGCTCGGCCACGCGGTTCAGGTCCACCAGATGCGCGGGCCGGGCCAGACGGAAGTTCATCAGCGGCACCAGGCTCTGGCCGCCGGCCAGCACTCGCGCCTCCTCGCCCAGTGCGGCAAGCAGGTCCGTGGCCTCGGCCAGGGTCGCGGGATCGTGATACTCGAAGGACGCGGGTTTCATCAGAAAAAGAGCCTCGGCGGAAACAGGACCGCGACGGGCGCCTGCATGGCATTCATGGAATGGACCGCGTCGACGATGGCGTGGCGCAGGTCGCCCGGCTCGTTTACGACGCTGTACTGGATGCGCAGGCTCTGAAGCAAGGGCTCCGTGGCCCAGCCGAAGGGAACCGAGAACCAGCGCTGATCGCCGAAACCGCCGCGGTAGCTGATGAGCAGCAGCATGGGCACCCCGAAGGCCGCGGGCCCGCGCAGCAGCGCGTAGCAGGACAAGGCAAAGCCGGTGTTTTCCATCAGCAGGGCGGGCCGGGCGCCGCCGATCCAGGCGCCCATGCAGATGCCCACGCCGTCGCTCTCGTTGGCCACCTGGATGTAGCGGATGTCCGTGTCGGCCTCGACCCGCTGGTACAGTTCGAGAAACGCCGAGTCGGGCATGCAGGCCATGAAGTCGATGCCCGCCTCGGTGATGCTCCGATGCGCCTCGGCGGCGATGTCGTCCCTCACCTGCGGTCAGCCTCTCTTCCAACGGACGAGGCCAGGGCGCGGCTGGATCGCTCGCCCCCGGGAGCCGTTCACGTTGGTGGTGCTTGGCACGGTCATGGTTTCGCCGGCGCCAGGATCGGACGCTGCCGCATGGCCTCGATGCGCCGCACCAATCGGTACTTGTTCTCCTGCCCGTCCATGCTCGGCCCCTCGCCTCTCGTCCCCAGCTCGATCTTGGCCGCAAGGAACGCCGGCCCCGGCATCGAGAAGAGCCGCTCCAGGGCCGCGGCGACACCGTCGTCGTCCGTGACCGTGTCGGCGTGCGGAAAGCCGGCGGCTCGGGCCATGGCGCCGAGGTCGGCTCCGGCCGCGGTCTGGCTGGGAGCGCCGCCGCGGCTGCCGAAGAGCTGTTCGTTGTCGAAGGCGATGACGCGCAGGTTGTCCGCGCCGGACGCGGCCGCCACCGCCAGGATGCTCGGGCCGAGCAGCAGGCTGCCGTCCGTGTCCAGGGCGACGACCTTCGACTCGGGCAGCGTCAGCGCGAGCCCCAGGCTCACCTGGGTGACCATGCCGAGCCCCACGAGGTAGAGGTTCTCCGGGCGGTGCACCACCTGGTAAGTATCCGCCGTGGTGCCCGCCAGGGCCGCCACCACGATGTCGCTCTCGGTGAGGTGATTCCGTAGCCGCTCCAGCACGGCCCGCCGCTGCACCTTCATGGCGCTGGATTGTAGTCTCGCCCGATGGGAAATACCAGTCACCCGGCCGCGGCGGGGTAAGACGGGGAATACGCCCGTTCACCCCTCCCCACCCATGGATTCCCGCTTCCGCGGGAATGACGGCAAGGGGCGTCAGCACGGTTCCGTATCCGAGCGGAGTTTTGACACAGCGGAGCCTTGAGACAACCCTGGTTTGAGGGCATCCCTGTTTCAGGGTATCTTCCAAAGCTGTCGGACGAAGGGGAGCACGGCCCGCGCCTTGCGGCGCAGCACACTAGTGTGGTGTCTGGTTAATTCGCATAATAATATGCGGAGGATTTTTCGTTGTCGGCAAGGCGCGATGACTTGTAGGGGCGACCTGCGGTCGCCCCCCAGTGGCGGGTACCACGCGAGGAAGAGTAACGCAGCCGACGGCGAAAAAGACCCGCAGATTATTGTGCGAATTAACCAGACACCACACTAGGAGTACCGGAAATGAGCCATACGAACTCCCGGCGCGTTCAAACGTCCCTTCACTGGGGCGCCTACCAGGTCGAGGTCCAGGACGGACGCATCGTGGCCGCGCACCCGTTCGCGGAGGACCCGGACCCTTCGCCCATCGGGCGGTCGATCCCCGACGTGGTGCACCACCCCTGCCGGGTGGCGCAACCCATGGTGCGGCAAGGTTGGCTGGAGCGCGGACCCGAGCATCACGGAGGCGGCCGCGGCACGGAGCCGTTCGTCCCCGTGAGCTGGGACGAGGCGCTCGACCTGGTGGCCGGGGAGCTGCGGCGCGTGCGCGATACGTTCGGGAACGAGGCTATCTTCGCCGGCTCCTACGGCTGGGCTTCCGCGGGCCGTTTCCATCACGCCCAGAGCCAGCTTCACCGCTTCATGAACCAACTCGGCGGCTATGTCCGGTCGGTCAACACCTACAGCTACGCCGCCGGGGAGGTCATCATCCCCCACGTCTTCGGCTACGACTGGAACTCCGTTCGCGACGGCGCCACCTCGTGGCCGGTGATCGCGAGGGATACGGAGCTGGTGGTCAGCTTCGGTGGCATCCCGCTCAAGAACACCCAGGTCAGCGCCGGCGGCCTGGGCAAGCACACGACGCGCGGCTGGCTGGAGCTGTGCAAGAAAAACGGCGTCGCGTTCGTGAACGTCAGCCCGGCGCGGGACGACGCCGCGGACTTCCTCGCGGCGCAATGGCTGGCGCCGCGCCCCAACACCGACACCGCGTTGATGCTGGGTCTGGCGCACACGCTGGTTCGGGAAAGCCTCCACGACCAGGCGTTCCTGGAGACGTACTGCACCGGGTTCGAAGCCTTTCGCGCCTACCTCATGGGCGAACGGGACGGGCGCCCCAAGGACCCGGAATGGGCCGCCGCCCTGTGCGGTATTCCGGCGAACGCCATCCGCGACCTGGCTCGACGCATGGCGGCGAAGCGCACGCTCATCACGGTGAGCTGGTCACTGCAGCGGGCCGACCACGGCGAACAGCCCTATTGGGCGGCCGCGGTTCTGGCCGCCATGCTGGGGCAAATCGGCCTTCCCGGAGGCGGCATCGGCTACGGCTACGGCTCCACCGGCTCCATCGGCAATCCCGTGCGGTCCATCGGCGGGATCACGCTGCCGCAAGGCGCGAACCCGGTCAAAGCCTTCATCCCGGTGGCGCGCATTGCGGACATGCTCCTCCACCCCGGGGAACCGTTCGATTACAACGGCCGGCGGCTGGAGTATCCCGACATCCGTCTCGTCTACTGGTGCGGCGGCAACCCGTTTCATCATCACCAGGACCTCAACCGGCTGGTGGAAGCATGGCAGCTTCCCGAGACGATCATCGTCCACGAGCCTTGGTGGAACGCGCAGGCGCGGCATGCCGACATCGTGCTTCCGGCCACCACCCCGCTGGAACGCAACGACATCGGCAGGCAGGCGTCCGACCCCATCGTCTTCGCCATGGGCCAGGCCGTTCCTCCGGTCGGCGAGGCGCGGAACGACTACGACATCTTCTCCGGACTTGCCGAATGCTTGGGATTCGAGGAAGGCTTCACCGAGGGCCGGCTGGAGAGCGACTGGCTACGGCACCTTTACGACGGGCTGCGAAGCTCCTTCATCCGCGAGGGCATCGAGTTGCCGGCCTTCGATGCGTTCTGGAGCGCCGGCCACATCACCCTGCCGACGGAGGGCGACGAGAAGGTGCTGTTCGGCCGGTTCCGGGAGGACCCCGCCGCGCACCCGTTGCCGACCCCGTCCGGACGCATCGAGATCTTCTCGGAAGCCATCGCGGGCTTCGGCTACGACGACTGTCCCGGCCATCCGGCGTGGATCGAGCCGGGGGAATGGCTGGGGGCGGAGCAGGCCCGGCGTTACCCGCTCCACCTCATCTCCAACCAGCCCACCACGAGGCTGCACAGCCAGCACGATCCGGGAGCGGCGAGCATGGCCAACAAGGTCCAGGGCCGTGAACCGCTGCTGATCCACCCCGCCAGCGCCGCCGCGAGGGGGATCGAGGACGGCGGCGTGGTGCGCGTGTACAATGATCGCGGCGCCTGTCTGGCCGGCGTCCGCTTCACCGACAACATCTCGCCCGACGTCGTCGTGCTCGCCACCGGCGCCTGGTACGACCCCGAGGCTCCCGGCGGATTGGAGCGGCACGGCAACCCCAACGTCCTGACCCTGGACAAGGGAACCTCGCGCCTCGCCCAGGGTCCCATCTCCCAGACGGCGCTGGTGGAGGTCGAGGCGTTCGAGGGGGAATTGCCGGAAGTGCGGGCGTTCACTCCGCCCGCCCTTGCGCAACCCGCGGCGAACAAATAAGAGCCTCATACGGAGATGCCCGCAAATGGAGAAGGAAGGTGCCCGGTGGTGCCGCTGGTCTTCAAAACCAGTCTGAGGGCCGTAAGGTTCTCGGAGGGTTCGACTCCCTCCCTTCTCCGCCATCCCTCGCGGGGACGCGCATGAGCCGCGCCGGGAACACGCCATGAACACCTCCGCCGACCCTTCGGCGGGCGCGCCGGATACCGCGGCGCCGGAACCGTCCCGCGGCCGCGTGCTCGGGCTGCTGACCATGGGCCACGGCGTCACGCACATATTCCAGGGAACCATGAACGTGTGCCTGCCGCTGGTGGTGCGCGACTTCGGCATCTCCTACACCGACATCGGCGTGTTGCGTTCGTCGCAACGGGTGTCCCACATCCTGAGCATCACCATCGGCGGCCTGGCCACCGACCTGCTGCGCGACCGCAGGGGCGTCCTGCTGCTGTCGCTCCTGTGGCCTTCCCTGTTCGTTTCGCTCCAGGGGTTTTCCCCGACCTTCTGGGTCTTCGGCGCCCTGGTGTGCGTCCAGGCCCTGTTGGGCGGTTTCATGTGGCACGCGCCGGCGCGCGCGGTGGTCGGCGAGAAGTTCCCGGAACGCATGGGTTTCGCCCTTGGAGTGCATGCCATGGGGGCGAACGTCGGCGCGGCCGTGGCCCCTCTGGTCGTGGGCGCGCTGCTCACCTGGATCACGTGGCGCACCGCCTACCTGTTCCAGTTCGTGCCGGGCGTCGCCATCGCGCTCTTTCTCTGGGCGGTGCTGCCGCCTTTGCGGCACGACGCCACGGCGCGCAACCGCTCCGCTTCCTATGGCCGGGCCCTGCGCGGCGACATCCTCACCAACCTTCCGCTGATGGGCGTGACCCTGGTGGCGTCGCTTCGCTCCATCGGAGAGAACCTGGTGCCGACCTTCCTGCCGCTCTACCTGGCGAGGGACCTGAACGAGGACATCGTCACGGTCGGTATCTACCTCGCGTGTCTCGCCTTCGTCGGCACCATCTTCGCGCCGGTCATCGGACACCTCTCCGACCGCTTCGGACGGAAAGTCACCATTTGCCTCTCGCTTCTCACCGGAGGCCTGCTCATCGGCTCCATTCCGTTGATACCCGGTGGGTGGTTGCTGCTCCCGGTGGTGTCTCTCGGCGGGATGGCGCTCTTCGCCGTGGGACCCATCATCCAGGCCGCCGGGCTGGAGCACGCGCCCAGGGACATCTGGGGCGCGGCCCAGACCTTCATGGACGTGGGGCGCTCGGCCCTGTCGCTGTTGTTCCCGCTGGTGGCTGGCGCCGTGGCGGACATGTACGGACTGCGCTACACGTTCTACCTGTTCGGCGCCATCAACCTGGTGGGCGCGTTCACGATCCTGGTGGTTCCCACCGCACGCACGCGGGCGCGGTAGGACCCAGTGTCCAAACTCATAACACGACTTCGGAACGTCCCTCCCGCGGAACAGGCGGTATCAAGACTTTTGACACAGAGCCCCTTCGACTCGTCATTCCCGCGGAAGCGGGAATCCAGGGGTAGGGAGAGGCAACCAATCTCAAGGAGGAGGATTCATGACCGCCGTGAGAATCGGAGTCATCGGGGGCGGCTTCGGCACCCAGCACCTGCAAGGATACGGCGCCACCGAGGACGCGGAGGTGGTGGCCTTCTGCCAACGGACGCCGGACAAGGCGGAGGCGACGGCCAGGGCATTCGGCGTGCCCCACGTGTACACGGACTACCGCGAACTCCTGGCCCACCCCGACCTCGACGCCGTCAGCATCGTCGCGCCGCCGCACCTCCACGCCGAGATGGTGGCGGCGGCCCTCGAGCAGGGACTGCACCTGCTGTGCGAGAAGCCCCTGGCCATGGACGCCGCCCAGGCGGAGACCATGCTGTCCCGGGCGGAAGCCGCCGGGCGCGTGCACATGACCGCGTTCAACCACCGCCACATCCCGGCGCTGGCCTACATGAAGGAACTGCTGGATGGGGGTTACGTGGGCGAGCGCGTGTACCACGTGGAGAGCCGCTGGTTCAGCGAGAACCGCGCCACGCCGGGCATGACCCACTATTGGCGGCACCAACGGGAACTGGCCGGCTTCGGCGTGATGGGCGACATCGGCGTGCACGTGGTGGACCGGATCCGCTGGCTCATCGGCGAGTTCGAGAGCGTCTGGGGCCAAGCCGACACCTTCATCCCGGAGCTGCCCGACGCGAGCGGCACGGCGCGTCCGGTAACGGTGGAGGACAGTTTCACGCTCCTCGGACGCCTGGCGGCGGGCGCCTCGGCGTGCGTCCGCCTGAGCGCGGTGGCGCGCAAGAGCAACTACCAGAACCTCGAGGTCTACGGCGACGCCGGCATGCTGCGCTTCGTCTTCGACCGCAAC